>ERZ506775.828-NODE-828-length-10978-cov-3.59077_pt1 | contig 10978 bp, 8 predicted proteins | sample MGYA00513980_ERZ506775 | MGnify/ENA metagenome assembly ERZ506775 | reverse complement strand
CGTCCTTTAATGCTTCTTTTAATAATTTACTGATTAAAGTGGTTTTTCCTGCACCTAAAAATCCTGAAATAATATCTACTTTTGTCATGATTATCTTCCTTTCTGCCTTTACGGCAAGTTCTAATCTTTTCCTTATCTTTTATTATACCAATGCTGTCAACTCCCCTGTTCCTGCCGATAAATATAAAATTCTTATTAAATATAGTCCGAAATATACGGAATCTTGTGAAATAATACATCGTCTAAATGTTCTGCGGCTTTCTCCGTGCCTTCAATCCGCTCCATTTCATACAGACGTTCTGCGGTCTTGTATCCTAAAAGCAGGGTTGTGAGTGTCGCAATGCTCATTTTTAAGGTATAATCTGCGGGTTCTTTTGTAATTTTACAGTGTCCGTCCTCAAACAGCACCGTCACCGTTTTATTATTCCATGAAAGCAGTTCATCATGCAGTTCAAACGCAATCCGCACCGGTTTTTCGTCCGGGTCACACGGATAATTTTCAAAGAACTGCTCCACATCGACGATTCTACCCATGCAGTACGGACGAATCATTTCGCGGATATCGCCGTCATCCATTTCAAAGGCTATCGGCTCGCTAAAATAGGTGTTTCCGCGGACTTCATCAATCATGGATTCATGCGCACGGATATACTCCCACAAGCCTTGCTGTGCCTCACGGTTTAAATAAATCATTTCTTTTATGTGCATAATGTCGGACTTGATCAGATAAACCATGTAACCGCACGGCTTGTCCGCTTCATTGTAATAGACTGCCACGTTGGTGTCGTCCTCGTCCCAGCGCCAGTATTCTTCCCATGCCAGCGCATTGCGGAACAGACAGCCGTGTGTCACGGATGCAAAAGTCGAATGAAGATTCATAAAATCGGCATTTTCCCAGTCCACGCGGCGCACATACCCCGGCGCAGTCGCTTTCGCCGGTATCTGGCGGTCTTTGACCGTATAGGAGATTTTATTGGATACGATTTCCCAGCCAAGCTTGTGATACAGCGGAATGGAATACGGATACAACAGTGCAAACGACTGGCCCTTATGCCGCATATTGGTCAGGCTCTTTACCATGAGTTTTTTCATAATGCCGTGTCCCGAATACTCCGGATAGGTGCAGACACTTGTTACAAATCCAATCTGAAAAACCGTGTCGTAAATATTCATTTTGAGCGGATAAACCGCAAACTGCGAAATGAGTGTCTTTCCGTCAAAACAGCCCAGCACGTCCGCGCGGTCTAAGACCGGGAATTTTGACTGCTTGATTTCATCGTCCCGCCAGCCGGTTTCTGCCAGTTCCTGTTCTGTCACCTGAAAAGCGTACCGGAGCAGCGCATTATACTGGTTGACATCATCCGTTTCCGTTTTTAACGTTCGTATTTCGTATTTTGTTTTCCTAGCCATTTTATCCATACCCTTTTCTTCATTTTCATAGTAAAAGCCTATGATGCAAAACACCACAGGCTGTTATCATACCCTATATTACATTTTAAATCTGTATCCGACACCCCAGATGGTTTCAATATACTGCGGCTTTGACGTATCATACTCAATCTTTTCACGAATCTTTTTGATATGCACGGTAACGGTTGCAATATCACCGATAGAATCCATATCCCAGATTTCTTTAAACAGTTCGTCCTTTGTAAATACGTGGTTTGGGTGCTCTGCAAGGAATGTCAGCAGATCAAATTCCTTCGTCGTAAAAACTTTTTCCTCACCGTTGACAAAAACACGTCTTGCTGTCTTGTCAATCTTAATGCCGCGGATTTCAATCACATCATTTTCCTGCTTTGCACTGCTGACCAGACGCTCATATCTTGCCAGATGTGCTTTTACTCTTGCCACCAGTTCGCTCGGACTGAACGGCTTTGTCATATAATCATCTGCGCCGACACCCAGTCCGCGGATTTTATCAATGTCTTCTTTCTTTGCCGATACCATGATAATCGGTGTGTTTTTGACTTCACGGACCTGACGGCAGATTTCATAACCGTCCGTTCCCGGCAGCATGACATCTAAAATCATAATATCAAAATCTTCATTTAAAGCGGTTGCCAGTCCCTGTGTACCGTCTGACTTAATGACAACTTCAAAATCACTTAATTCCAGATAATCTTTTTCAATTTCTGCAATGGCTTCTTCATCTTCTACTATTAATACTCTGCTCATACCCCAATTTCCTTTCTGTTTTACATTTCGTGTTACATTTTATCTGAGTCCCTTTGCACTCTTTTTTCCACTTTTATCTTCTATACAATAATGGGAATTATCTTTATATTTTAACAGATTGATATGCATGGCTGTTCCTTCGCCCTCCACGCTTTCTGCCCAGATTTTTCCCTTGTGGTCTTCAATAATCTTTTTAACAATGGCAAGTCCGATACCGCTTCCGCCCTGCCTGCTGTTTCTTGATGAATCCGTTCTGTAAAAACGTTCAAAAATACGTGGCAGTTCTCTTGCCCCAATGCCTTTTCCGTTGTCCGCTAACAAAATGTGAACGTAATCGCCCTCATCATAAACGGCAATTGTAATTTTTTCTTTCCGGCTTTCGTCGCGGTATTTTACGGAGTTGCTGACAATATTGTTGATGACACGCTTTAACTGTTCCGCATCTGCAACGACAAACACATCATCCCCCGCATAACATCGGTAATCCAGATCAATGCCCTGCGCTTCTAAGTCAATCTTAATCTCCTCACAGCAGTCATCAAAATATCCCTTAATCGGAATCTTTGCAAAAGAATACGGCACACGGTTGGTATCCAGTTTGGAATAAATCGTCAACTCATCAATCAGCTTGTCCATATCATTGACCTTATTGGCAATTGTACGCAGATACTTTTCCTGCTTCTGCGGTGTATCCGCGATACCGTCCTGAATCCCTTCCACATAACCTTTAATCGCCGTCAGCGGTGTCTTTAAATCATGTGAAATATTGCGGATCAGCTCTTTTTCTTCCATATCGGAACGAATCTTGTCTTCGGACGACTGCTTTAAAATGACACGCATTTCCTCAAAATCACGGCACACATCACCGATTTCATTTTTCGGGACATTCGGCATTTCAAAATCAAAATTACCCGCCTGTATATTATGTGTCGCCAGCTTCAGCTTATTAAGCGGTGTCACAACAGAACGGTATATCCACAGATTCAGTATCAGGCTTGTAATCACCAGTATCAGAAAAACTGCCGCAAACAGTTCGATTGCAAACATTTTCAGCTGCGGTACAATCTGATTTAATGATGTCAGAATGGATACACTGTATTCATTGCCCTGACTGTCAGAAAAATTAATCTGCTTTACCAGTGTCTGGTAGTCGCCGCCCTTATAAAGTGCCACATCACAAATGTTCTCATCTTCATCATATGCTGGAAGCAGCTCATCAATATTTTTTCCTTTAAGCACCTCTGACTGATATGTATAGAAACCGTTCTTACGGACAACCAGCTCTGAGAGCTTCTCTGACAGTCTGTAATCAATATGCTCCAGATAGCTTTCATCGTTAAACTTTTCCGGATTTTCCTCTGCAATTTCACGGATATCGTCATAAATATTTTCCGTAATCTTTCCCATCAGTTCCATCGGCGAGTAAAAATCAATCAGAAATGTCTGACTGTCTATCTCATAGGTCTGGTACATATTCTGTGCATGGATTTTATACATGCCGCAGATAACCAGTCCGCACAGAACCATCGGAAGAATACTCATAATGCAAAAAGTTAATATTAATTTATTTTTCAGTTTCATTGTCATCTTCATTTCTGCGCACGCCCTACGTCTATTTTAGCTATATTCTGCAGCCTATATGATTCCGGTCCGCATAATGAATTTGTGTTCTGTGCGCACGGACACAAAATGCGTGTGTGAAATAGATAAATACCAAATTTATCATATCACAAATTGTCTTATTTTTATCAAAACAAACAATAAATTTTATTAAATATTAGTAATAAAAGTAAAAAAGCTGGTACACACCCACGTTTCCGCATCAGTGTATACCAGTTTTCATCAGCCGATTTTTAATTTAAATTTCTGTACATCTCTTTCTGAATCGACACGTTCAATTAAAGCACCAAGACTTCTTAACTTTCCTTCAAAATCTTCGTACCCTCTCTGAATATATTCAATGTCCTCAATTTCGGAAATGCCATCTGCTGCAAGTGCTGCAAGTACAAGTGCCGCACCCGCACGTAAATCCGGTGCTGCAAGCTGTGCGCCTGTAAATCCGGATACACCTTCGATATAAGCGGTGTTACCCTCTACCTTAATCTTGCTGCCCATGCGGTTTAATTCGTCTACATATTTAAAACGGTTTTCAAAAATGCTTTCCGTTACCATGCTTGAACCGTTGGCAAGTGCAAGAACAACTGCCATCTGTGGCTGCATATCCGTTGGAAATCCCGGATACGGGAGTGTCTTTACATTGGTAGATTTTAATTCTTTACTGCCAATAACACGTACGCTGTCATCACCTTCAATGACCTGACATCCGATTTCAAGCAGCTTTGCAGATAAAGATTCCAGATGTTTTGGAATGACATCTCTTACCGTAATATCACCTTTGGTTGCTGCTGCTGCAAACATAAATGTTCCCGCTTCAATCTGATCCGGAATAATCGAATACGTCGTACCGTGCAGACGGGAAACGCCTTTAATACGGATAACGTCTGTTCCGGCACCTTTGATATTCGCGCCCATTGCATTTAAGAAGTTCGCTACATCTACGATATGCGGCTCTTTTGCTGCATTTTCAAGAATCGTATCGCCTTCTGCCATGCAGGAAGCTAACATCAGGTTAATTGTTGCGCCGACTGTCACGACATCAAAATAAATGTGGCTGCCCACAAGCTTTTCTGCCTTTGTATGAATCTTTCCGTAGGAAATATCCACTTCCGCACCCAAAGCCTTAAAGCCCTTGATGTGCTGGTCAATCGGACGGCTTCCGATATTACATCCGCCTGGAAGAGCCACCTGGGATTCCTTATACTTTCCAAGCAGTGCGCCCAGTAAATAATATGACGCCCTGATTTTCTTAATATATTCGTAATCTACATTAATATCACTGATAGAACCACCGTTAATCTGAACGGAATTATTGTATACATAAGTAACCTTTGCACCAATCCCCTCAATTGCCTGTAAAAGTACACGAATATCCCGTACATTCGGCACGTTTTCTATCGTTACCGTTTCATCTGTCATAATCGCAGCAGCGAGAATGCCGAGTGCTGCATTCTTTGCTCCACCTATGGAAACTTCTCCTTGAAGGCGTACTCCACCCTTAATCACATACTGTTCCATTGTTATGCACCTCTATCTTATCTATATCAACTTCATTATTATTTTCAACATATTCTGTTAAATTATAACATAAACATCACATTTGTAAAGAGTACAGCCAAAAAAACCTTGCGAAAATAGCTTTGTTTTGCAAAGGCGCATTTACAGTATATGCTTTATCTGATACATAAGAACTATCTTTTACTGAATAAAGCGCAGTGGATTTACGGTGCTTCCGTTTATCCACAGCTCAAAATACAGACACGGTTCATCGCAGTTTCCGGTACTGCCGCTGTTGGCAATCAGCTGTCCCGCTGTCACATTCTGCCCTTTTACCACACCAATTGCATCAAGGTGCCCATATCTTGTTACGGAGCCGTCTTTATGTGTAATGTCAATACAATATCCATAATCTGCATACCATCCGGTACGTGTCACCGTACCCTCTGCTGCCGCATAAACAGATGTCCGCTCTTTTGCAAGCCAGATGACACCGTTATTTACATTTCCGCCAAACTGTCCGGAAACCGGTAACCCATACGCACTGTCTGACTGCGTACCCACTGAAATCACCTGTGGCTGCGATTCTGTCTGGACTTTTTCATCTATAATCTTCGTATCTGTCCGTCTTCCATTAATATAGGAAACCTCTGCCGTAACCTTTCTGGTTCCTGTGCTTCCTTCTTCCTCTATCGTATTCTTACCCTTCTGTGCTTCCTCATCCTGTATATACTGCGGTGTTGCACGATACGTCTCATCATATGTTTCACGCTTTGTCATCACAACAGACAGCAGGGTTTCCGGTACGGAAAGTGTTATCATCTCACCCTCTGCAAGCACCGAATCCGTATCCAGCTGCGTATTCCATTCGTAAATCTGTTCTTTATCAATTCTGTAATCGGAAGCGACGGATTCAACGGTTTCTCCCGCCTTCACTTCATATAACACACGGTTTTCTGATGATTTTGTCACTGCTTCGTAAGCCGTGTCCACATTGACAATCCCGGTCTTTGCAAGAAGAACTTCGCTGACAGTTACATTCTGCGCAAAATCAATGGATGTAATCCCGTCATGCACGACCGTTCCGTCTTCCTGTGTCGTGGATGCCTGTCCGCTTAGTACCGCAGATACGATGTCTTTGCTGGCATCCGTCTGGGTCTTTTCAAAGCTGACGGTATAATCTCCGCTGCTGCCTGCAGCCTTTAACTGCACCGTATACTCTTTTTGGGTGTCATACTGCTGTTCCACACGGGAAAGCAGCGTATACACATCATCCAGACTTGCAAGTGTAACCGTTGCATCGTCCATTCTGACCATATAGGCAATCTGTGAATTCACATCTGTTATACTGGAAAATAATGCACTATAGATACTGTCTGAGAGTTCTTCCTCACTCATGCGTTCCGCCGTAAGATGGCTCTCTTTAATTACCGTATACTCCGGCTCCATATATACAACATCAGGATAAATGCGGGAAAGCCGTCCTCTTGCATCTGCAAGCGCTTTTGCCGCATCTGCGCAGGAATTGGCAGCCCCGACTTCTGTTCCGTTTACTTCTATACGGTAATACGCTACCTGATTATTTAAAAGATTCTTTTCTACAAACGGTATTGCAAATAAGCATACCATACTGGCAACAAACATTGCTGTCAGCAGCATCAGTCTCATTCTTTTCCCATATTTGGTAAAATGTGACATGACTCTCTCCATTTCTGCCGTGTGACGGCATTTCTATCATAATCTATAACATAATCCATAAACTGTGTAGTTTACTGTTTTGTAACACTTTTGTAATATTTGTCATGTTACCATATCCGGAGCAATTTGTAAAGAGCGGGCATCTTTGATGTCCGCCCTTTTAAGCCTGTAGTGTTATTCTTCTTTTTTACGCGAATCAAAGTAGACAAACGCATCTATTTTTTCAAGAATATCCGCGAAAATTTCCCGCGGCGCAGCTTCAATGTATTTCGTCAGGATTTCATTTTCCTGCTTTTTATAACGGCCGTAGAAAATATCGTACAGGTTGTGACCGCGCACGTAAATCCGGATATTTTCAATGTTATCCACAATGTCCTGACGGGACTGTATCTTTATCCCCGTTTTTTTTAACATAGCTTTCACACTTGTTAATTTATAGAGATATTCCTGATATTTACTCCACAAAATGTCGTAAAACGCATCGACACTTTTTACAACACCAATCTGCGCCATGACTTCCGGAAACAGAAAATAATTCTCAAACGAATAATATTTTAAAATCAGCACATTTTTCTCCGTAACCCGTGGAAGATTACCTTTATCTTCATGTGACCGGTCGCCGTAATATTTGCAGAGCTGCTGTCCTAACTGCATCCTGTTTTTGCCGTCGCTGTCCCGGATCATCATAAAACTGTCCTTTAAATAAACGGAATTAATGTATTTTAAATTGGCATACGTCTTGATATTCGTACAGCTGTTGGTGGAAATAATCGCAATGCGCTTGAGCTGTCCGGACTCATCATAGACCTCGGAATAATATTTTTTAAGCAGCAGCGGCAGGCGGCTCTTATCCTGCTTACCCTCAACAATAAAGACAAAGCTCACATTCATCAAGTCATTTGCCGTGTAACCCAGATCATTTAAAATGGCATCCAAGTCGGTGTCTTCACGTACACACGTATTGTACCTGCTGTCGGAATATACCTGACGGATCTGTCCCGATGTAAAGTTAAACAGCATCTCCGGCTCGTGCGTGGAAAATATAACCTGATTCTTTTTGGACAGCCGGTAAAGGATTTCACTCGCAACCTTTTTTAACTGCGGGTGCAGATAAATTTCCGGTGTATCTACCATAATAATATACGGTGCTGTGTTTTTTGTATCCACATAGGTCTGAAGCAGGGATAAAATGTAAATGCTTTTTAAGCCTTCACCGAGCGCATCCAGTCCACCCTCTTTTTTGCTGCCGCGCATACGCACAACGGTATCAATTTTAAACAGTTCGTCCGCATCAAATTTAATCTCATAATGAATTTCATGGGACTGCCCGCCGTTGCGGCTGAAATAGTAGTTTAAACGCTCTGACAACCGGTTTAAATTACACGTAAATAATTTGTACTGCAACAGACGGCTCGTTTCCATCAGTGTCAGCTGCTCCGGCGTTTTTTTCTGGATTACGCCGATACATTCAAAGCACTGGTGGCATTTGCGTTTTTCATCAAAAATGCACCGGTCGTCCCGCAGTGCCTGCAGTCCGGTATCCTGCTGTAATAAAATCAAATCCTGACTGATATCTTCTTTGTCACGGTACTGGTCCACGAAATAGATTTTCGGAAAAATACTTTTGATATAACGGTTGTTTTTAAAATAACCGTCTTTATAGCGTACGATGCCGTTTCTGCCGTAAATGTATTCAAATTCAAGCGTGCCGCCATCCTCCGTTTCCTGATAGGACGGCAGCTTTTTACAAAAATTTTCTTTCCACAGTGAGAACTGCTTGAAATTACCGACAATGCCGTTCTGATGCAGATACTCTAAATCTTCATCTGTAATCAGAAGCTGTATGCCGATGGTAATATTGCCGTCTCGGTGGTGAAAATCCGCTTCGGATATGGCATAATCGCCGGATACCGCGCGGATTGCATCAAGCATGACAGATTTTCCGGCATTGTTTCTTCCGACTAAAATAAGTACGTCTTCAATATCGCGGATTACCAGTTCCTCTACGGATTTAAAATTTTTAATGGACAACTGTGTGATTTTCAACGAAAATGCCCCCTTTTTGTCTTACCTTTTTCCTTTTTCTTTTCGGGTATGTTTACCGCTTCTGCCTTTCGCTTTTACACCTTTTTTTGTGCTGCTTTTAGACTTGTGTTTCGGGTTGTTTCCGGCAATGCTTTGGGGTTTGTTTTTTGCTACGGAATATCCGAATGTGCCAAGCTTTTTACCCAGTGTAAAATATTCACCGTGGGAATACGTCACTAAATCTGCCGCATTTAAGTCAAATCTGCCTTTTTCATCCATGTAATCATCATCAACCCGCACCGCCACGACTTCTGCCAGAAACATATCGTGTGTGCCCAGTTCAAGCACCTGTGTCACACGGCACTCTATATTGACCGGACTTTCCGCAATGCCCGGTGCTTTTACCTTTTCTGACGGCTGCGGTGTCAGGTGCATTTCCTGAAACTTATCAACATCCCTGCCGGAACGCACACCACAGTAATCGGTTGCACGGCATAACTGCTTTGTCGTCAGATTTACAACAAATTCTTTTGTTTCCTTTATAATGTCATAGGAATATCGGTTTTTCCTTACGGAAATTGAAAGCATTGCCGGGTCTGAACAGATTGTTCCTGCCCATGCCACGGTAATAATATTCGGTTTTCCGCCCTCGCGCTGGCAGCTCACCATCACTGCCGGTACGGGATATAACATATTTCCCGGTTTCCACGTCTGTTTTGCCATTTTTAAATGTCCTTTCTGATTTTTGTATTCGGTTTCTGTGTTATATTTGCATTCTTTTATGGATACACTATCTTATGATGTCATCATCAAACCTTTGTATATGCCGTATTCCGGCGGATTGGAGTTTTATGAATACTGTCACCCAGAAACTTACGCGCTTAAAAATATTTACCGCAGTTTCTTTTATCCTTACTGCGGCGCTTGGCACTGCCTGTCACTTTGCCTTTGATTTTTTCGGTCAGAGCCGTCTGATTGCCCCTTTTGTTCCTGTCAATGAGTCTACATGGGAACATTTAAAGCTATTGTTTTTTCCGTTTCTTTTACTGCTTGTAATCGGCTGTTTTGCCGGTATTGCAGGCGGCAATGCACCTATTTCCAACCGCAGTCTGAAAAAAATGTTTTTATCCTGCTACTGGGACGGCGCGGCATTTGGCGAACTCTGCGGCATGGCAGCCGTTGTCGTCTTATTTTACGGCATCAACGGTATTTTAGGCTTTAATCTGGACTGGGTAAACATCGCTATTTATTTTATTGCTGTTTTATACGCCCACTATACCTTTTACCGGTATGCGTGTCTTCCATATTATAATACATTTTCCTACCACAAACCGCATCGTCCGGTTCCGCTGATTCTGCCTGTTTTTGTACTGGTATTTGTGACATTTTTATTCATGCTTTTTACCTTTTATCCACCGCACATCGGTCTTTTTTCCGACCCGCAAAATGGCAGCTACGGTCTGTCCGCCAGTCTTTTTACCAGATACTCATATCCTTCCAGAATGACGGCACTGTGGTCAGAAGCCAGCAGGGTCGTGTGTTCCATCGTATAGGTTTTATTTTCAAGTACCGCACCCGGACTCCACTCTACACGGACCTGGGATTCCGTGCGGACCGCCAGTTCCTTATTTTCAAGGCATAACCGATGCGTTGCGCAGACTGTACCGTCTGCGTTGTTTTTTCTTGAAATTTCGGTATCTTTTATTGTAAACCAGCCTGCATTTTTAGCATCATCGCCAGCTTTTTCATGCAGAAGTCCCTCCGGCACCAGCGCAATATAGGCAGTTGTAATAATCCGCGTACGCGGGTCCCTGTCATATGCACCATATGTTTTTAACTGTTCAAAGCTTAAATGCTCAATTCCTGTTTCTTCCTGTAATTCTCTTGCTGCCGCCGTTTCGAGATTTTCCCTGTACTCCACAAATCCGCCCGGCAGCGCCCACCATCCGATGCTTGGGTGGTT
>ERZ506775.823-NODE-823-length-11031-cov-4.01886_pt1 | contig 11031 bp, 11 predicted proteins | sample MGYA00513980_ERZ506775 | MGnify/ENA metagenome assembly ERZ506775 | reverse complement strand
TAATACCTATTCCCGCGGTACGGAAATATTTCGGGCAAGCGGCATTTTTTTGCCGGACAGGCCGTATTTTCTGGAATAAGCGCCGGGCGTAGTGCCAGTGTATTTCTTGAATACCCTGGAAAAATAATAAATATCCCTGAATCCGCACTTTTCAGCCACGTCGGAAATCCTGCTGGTGCCGTCCGACAGCAGCTGCCTGGCTTTGGAAATCCGAAGCTCATTCAGGTAAGCAAGGATCGTTTTCCCTGTGGCTTTTTTGAATAAACGGTTGATATAATCATAATTACAGCCGTATTTCTGTTCGATGAGGGCGCTGGTAATTTCCTCCGTGTAGCTGCTCTGGAAGAAAGTAAGGATATCGTGGATAATCCGTGTGGAACGGCCTGTAAGCCCGGAGTTTTCTTCATACAGACAGGAATCGGTCAGTTCCCGTGACAGAAGAATGAGAAACTGCAGAAACAGGCACCCGGTATTCAGCTGAAAATGCTCCAGATGATTGTAGTGGGAAGCCTTGATCTGTTCCAGCAGTTCCGTCAGCTGCATTACAGCGCCTGGCTGGCCGATATGCATGTGCTTTGGCAGCAGAATAGAGGAAGCCGGATTTTTACGGATGGAACATTCATCTGTCTGAAGCGCGGCAAAACGGCTGCTGACAAGCTCGTTTTTTACCAGCTCCTCCGGTGCGGAGCATTCTGCCATCCGATCATGATAAAAGTGTATGTAAAAATACGTACAGGAGGAAGCCTTTGTGCCGCAGTGTACCAGATGAGGATCCAGGATGAGCATATCACCGGGCTTCAGCGCATATTCGCGGCTCCCTTCCTTCAGATACATTTCCCCTGAAAGTACAAAATAAAGTATGAATTCCTCTGTTTGTCTTTTTATATGGATGTGAGGCGGTTTTACGCTCACTTTATTTGTAAATTTAACTACGGGCATATAGGTGCTGTCCATTTTATAAAAAAGAAAATCTTCCATTGTTTCTGCCTTTCCTGAAAATCATCTGACGCAAATGCTTCCGCCTTTATGAGTATAGAAGTAATTTTTGCTCATGGCAACGGATTTTTTGAAATATTTTTAATGATAATGACAGCGCAATTATGCAGAGAAATAATAAGCAGAAAGCAGCAGGCGATTCAGCCTTATTTTACCAAAGGGGAACAGGGTCTGATTTGATTGACTTTGTATAAAGGGATAGGTATAATTCAGTTTATGATGTACATGTTGCCATATGAAGGGGGATTATTTATGGTTATGATTAAGGTACCTGAGTGCGGACAGGAAATTTCCGACAAGGTTCAAAAGGGTACCTATTGCGGAAAGGTTTTGCTGAGGAGGACGAAAAAAGAAGCCGGATAACGTATAAGAAGACAGAAAAATAATAAGAGTACATAAGGGAGATTAATTCTATGGCATTAATTAAGTGTTCAAAATGTGGATCAGAGATAAGCGGAGAAGCTTCTTTTTGCCCCAAATGCGGATGTCCTGTTGCGGGTTCGGCTGCGGCATCCAACAACAATAAGCAGAAGAAAATGATAATAATTATAACAGCGATTGTTATTTTGGCGGCAGCACTGATTGGATTTATAGTTTACAGGTCCGCCAATAAAACGGATAAGAGTGGTTATTATAATGGGTTGAAATGGGGAACATCATATGAAGAAGTCAAAAAACAAATAGACGATGATGTAATCAGTATTGAAAAGGATGGCAAAATTACTGTTGATTTGCAGAATTATGAGGGAAAAGAAGGAGTAAACTGCATATTATCTTATGAGTTTGAAAATGATTCATTAGATCAGGTAGCTTTATTTATCACGAATCTTGACAGCAGTTCTTACACCGATAATTCTCTGATTGAAGAATATACAAAGAAATTTGATGAATTATATGGTGATCACAGTCAGGATCTTTCTACCTACATATGGAAAACAGAGTATAGCAGTATTGAACTGACATTTCTGATGGACAATCTTTTTATAATAGAATACAAAGATATTAATAAAGCAGATTAGAATGATCGGAAGTGAAGCGATTCAGCCGGATGCAGTAAGTGTGACAGCATCCGGCTGATTTTATTTTAGTCTTCCGGTGCTCAGGAATCACTTTCTTGCGGACAGCACAGGCAGATTCCGAAGATCAGGAGCATCGGCGCCAGTTCCGGTATATTATATGGTAAAGTAAAAGAAACAGGGTAAATACATGTTGAAGGAAATGGAATACCGCAGAGAGGCGGCGCTGCAATATGCAAAGCAATGGGCGCTTGGAAGAAATCCCCGATATTATAATTTTGAAGAACTGGGAGGGGACTGCACCAATTTTGCCTCCCAGTGTATCTATGCGGGGAGCGGCGTCATGAATTATACGCCTGTGACGGGCTGGTACTATAACAGCAGCTCGGACCGCTCGCCAAGCTGGACAGGAGTGCAGTATCTTTATAATTTCCTCACAGGGAATAAATCCGTCGGGCCATATGCTGCGGCAACCGACGCCGCAGGCGCGGTGCCCGGAGATATTGTGCAGTTGGGAAACCAGAACGGGTACTATCACAGTCCGGTGATTGTCGCCGTGGAGGACGGCCGCATTTATGTGGCAGCCCACACCTATGACGCCTATATGAGGCCGCTGGATACGTATATCTACCAAAAGTCGCGTTTCCTGCATATTATAGGGGTTCGCAGCTGGTAAGCATTTGTAATGGGGCTGCCGTGGCTCCGGGAAAACGGACGGAATTAATTCAACTTCCGGAATTCCAGCGGCGTTAGCCCGGTCATTTTTTTAAAGCTGGCTATAAAATGGCTGGCATCGGTAAAGCCCACTCTCTGTGCGATATCCTGTACGCTCATTCGCGGAAAGGTCAGGAGGAATTCCTTTGCCTTATTGATCCGGTAAACGGTCAGGTATTCATAGGCTGAACAACCAAGGAAACGGCCGAACAGACGGGAGAGGTACTGGGGGGTGATAAAAACCTGACGGCTTAAATCCAGCACTGTCAGCTCCTGCCCGTAATTTGTTTCGATCTCTTTTACCACAGGAGCCACATATTTCTCATAGAGAGGGTCTTTAATCAGGTCACGGGTATATACGCCGTCCACGAAATACATCAGCAGCCGGTAACAGTCGGCGGAAAGGGATTTTTCATCTACCGGAGGATTTTCATATTTTTCCATCACATCCCGGATCAGGGCAGCGATTTGCGCGCCCTGATCTTTTTCAATAAAAATGACGGATCTGTTTCCCAGCATTGTGACAATACTGCTTTCTATTGTTCCGGCAAAGGTGGCAAAAAGGGTAAACCAGCTGTCTGTTTTGCCGGAATAGGCATGCTCTGTAAAAGGGGCGATAAGAATGCCTTCCCCTTCATTCAGAAGATATTTTCTTCCCTGGATTTCAATTCGCCCGCAGCCCTTTTCCGTCTGCAGATAATGGTAGAGCGGATAGCCTTTGGGGCGCCGTACGCTTTCCTGGCTCCAGTGGTTGCCTACGGAATCAAAAGTGAAAGGCTCGCTGACAGGCGCGCTCCTGAAAATGATTGGCATGGTTTTTCTCCTGTTTCGAAATGTTATATTTTTTAGTTTAACATGTTACACATCCCGTTGTCCATCCATAATATAATGTCAGTAAAGCCGGGGGAAGAGTCCTGCGGCAATGTAAATTTATGTAAAGAGAGGGAAATACAGCATGGAAGGAAAATTTAAGAGGATTTTATACGGAGGGGATTATAATCCGAACCAGTGGCCCAGGGAAATCTGGGATGAGGATATGCGGATTTTCAGGGATGCGCGGATTAACAGCGCTACAGTGAATGTGTTTTCCTGGGCAAGGCTTCAGCCTTCGGAGGAGACCTATGATTTTGAACAGCTGGATGATATTGTGGACATGCTCAGCCGTGAGAATTATGATATAGTGCTTGCCACATCCACAGCGTCGCTTCCGGCATGGATGGTAAAGAACTATCCGGAGGTGGCAAGGACGGATTATGAAGGAAGACAGCATAAATTCGGCCAGAGACACAACGCCTGCCCCAACTCTCCAATCTATCGGAAATACGCAGAGGCACTGGCATCCAGACTGGCCGAGCGTTATGGAAGCAATCCTCACGTCACCTGCTGGCATGTGAATAATGAATATGGCGGGGAATGCTATTGTGAACACTGCGAAAAGGCTTTCCGTGTCTGGCTGCGCAAGAAATACGGAACGCTGGAAGCACTCAACGCGGCATGGAACATGGAATTCTGGGGACACACCGTTTACGACTGGGATGAAATCGTGCTGCCTAATGCACTGAGCGAGGGGATAGGCACTGGCAAAACTGCATTTGCAGGAATTTCCATTGATTACCGTCGTTTTATGTCGGACAGCATACTGGCCAATTTTACTATGGAAAGAGATGCCATCCGCCGTTATGATAAGGAAACGCCGATCACGACGAATCTGATGGGAACCTATAAAGGGCTGGATTATTTTAAATGGGCGAAGGAGATGGATATCGTTTCCTGGGACAATTATCCCCGTTATGATACGCCCTGGAGCTATACAGCATTAAGGAACGATCTGATGCGCGGGCTGAAGGATGCTCCCTTCATGCTTATGGAGCAGACGCCCAGCCAGCAGAACTGGCAGCAATACAATTCCCTGAAACGTCCGGGTCAGATGCGGGCGCAGAGCTATCAGACGCTGGCACGGGGAGCGGATACCATACAGTTTTTCCAGCTGCGCCGCAGCAAAGGGGCCTGTGAAAAATTCCATGGCGCGGTCATTGCACATGCAGGGACGGAGGATACCAGGGTATTCCGGGAGGTAAAGCAGCTGGGGACCGAGCTGGAGAAGCTGGGCAATGCCACGTTGGGAGCCGTAAATGAAGCAGAGGTGGGAATTGTTTTTGACTGGGATAATTACTGGGCGCTGGAATATACAAGCGGGCCGTCCGAGGATTTGACCTATGTGGATCAGATTCAGCAGTATTACCAGTTCTTCTATGACAGAAATATTGCGGTACATATGATCCCCTGTGATGCGGATTTCGGCAGATATAAGATGGTGGTTGCCCCTGTGCTTTATATGGTAAAGGAAGGGGTAAAGGAAGCGCTGGAGAGATACGTGGAGCAGGGCGGCGTGCTCGTCACCACCTATATGAGCGGTATTGTGGATCAATCGGATAATGTATACCTGGGAGGCTATCCCGGGCCGTTGAGAACCCTTGCCGGCGTGTGGGTGGAGGAAATAGATGCGCTTTCACCGAAGCAGTCAAATGAGGTGATTTTCCAGGACGGCACAAAAGCCTCCTGCGGGCTGTTATGTGAGCTCATGCATCTGGAAGGCGCCGAATGTCTTGCCAGATATGGTCAGGATTTTTACAGGGATATGCCTGCTGTGACAAAAAACAGGTATGGTGACGGTACAACCTATTATATAGGAACAAGAATGGAAGAAGGGCTTGAAAAGATCCTGGAAAGCGCCGTTTCGGATGCACAGGTAAAGCCAGTGCTTGAAGGAACGGACGGACTGGAGGCGGTTTGCAGGAAAAAAGATGGATGCAGCTTCTATTTTGTGATAAATTTCCAGGATAAGGCGCTACCGGTCCCTCCCGCTCTCGCAGGCCATATGGATATGCTGACCGGGGAGACGGTAAAGGCGGGAGATATGCTTGCAAAGTACGATGTAAGGATTGTGCGTGTGGAGGATAGTGCTTCACAGGAATAGCGCCGAAAAGCATCAAAGCAAAAATGGATGGTGGAAAACCCGCTTCTTTTCAGGCAGGAAGCCAGACCTGCAAGAAAAGAAGCGGGCCTTTTGCCGTCCATCAGCTGTTTTCCACCCCGGGCAGCTCTGTCAGGGCACGGAAGCTGTAACCCATCCCTTCCCATTTTGTGAGCAGCTCATCAAGTATTTCACCATTTGTTTTCGAGGTATTATGAAGCAGCACGATGGCTCCGGGATGTACCCTTTTGAGCAGTTTATCGAAGGCCTCTTCGTGGGTCGGCTGCTTATCCTGATCCCAGTCCACATAAGCCAGGCTCCAGAAGAAGGTTTTATAGCCCAGATCTTTTGCGATCTGGAGATTATTTTCACTGTATTTTCCCTGGGGCGGCCGGTAGAACTTTATCATCGGCTGCCCTGTGGTCTGCTCATAAAGCGCCTCCAAATCTCCCAGTTCTTTGGCAAAAGCGTCTTTGTCCATCCGGGACATGTCCGGGTGATGGTAGCTGTGATTCCCCACGATGTGCCCCTCTGCCAGCATCCGTTTTACCAGATCCGGGCTGGTTTCCAGATAATTTCCCACCACAAAGAAGGTTGCCTTTACGTTATGCTTTTTCAATGCATCCAGGATTGCCGGCGTGTTCCCATTTTCATAGCCGCAGTCAAAGGTCAGATAAAGAACCTTATCCTGTGTATTTTCCGCGTAAAAGGCATCATATTTCGCCAGCTCCTCATAGGTGGCATTGGCAACCGGCGGTTTTCCGTCCTCCTGAAAGCTCAGTCCCCAGTTCCCTTCCGCAGGCAGGACCGCCGGCGCCATTGTGCTTCTGGTATCCACGGCCTTCGCCAGAAAACGGCCTGCAAGGAAGGCCAGGACAAACAGAAAAAACACCCCCGTCAGCCCTTTGATTTTTTCAAGTTTGTTCATGTGTCTGATTCCGGTTTTTCTTTCATTATATACATCAAAGCCCGGTTTAAGACTTGCAGAATTTTTAGCAAAATGTTAACACTGCCTGAAAAAAAGAAGGAATCCGCAAAAAACAGCGCAAAATCACGATTCTTAAGCGTGTAAGGTATTTTTATATGCAGTCTGCGGTAGAAAAATGAAGAAAAAGCTTGTAAGTTTTTGCCATATTCAACCTTGTTTTTTTGTAATATAATAACAAGCCGGGGCGAAACTGAGTGGTTCCGTCCCGGCTTGCAAAATTATAAAGACAGAATATGTAAAGAGGAGGAAGATAGGACATGACTGTAGCACAGATATTAGCTGTTGTTATTTTTGTGGCAATGTTCGGATTGATTGTGTCGGAAAAAATTGAACGGCACCTTGTATCCCTGGGATGCGGCCTTTTGATGATCGTCCTGGTTTTCGGCCTGAGCATGCACAGCATGCCGGCAATCTGGAACACACTGGCGCTGAGGAATTTTTTTACGGCGGGCTTCTGGTATCAGGCAAAGGAAGCGGCGGAATCCTCGTCCGGAATTAACTGGGCGACGATTCTTTTTATTGCGGGAATGATGATAATGGTGGAAGGCATGGGAAGGGCAGGCTTTTTCCGTTGGCTGTGCCTGCGTATTGCAAAGGCTGTAAAGTACCGGACAATTCCGCTTTTTATTACTTTTATGGTAATGTCCAGCATCCTGGCCATGTTTATTGACAGTATTACGGTAATCTTATTTCTGGCGGCGGCCACGGTGGAGCTGGCCCGTCTGCTGAAATTCAATCCGGTTCCAATGATTATTTCGGAAATTTTCTGCGCCAACCTGGGCGGCTCCGCCACCATGTGCGGGGATCCGCCGAATATTATTGTGGGAACCTCACTGGGATATTCCTTCAGCGATTTTATTACAAACACAGGTTATATTGCACTGATCGCCCTGGTGTTTACCATTGCTTATTTTTACTTCTGCTTCCGGAAGGAGCTGGGGCAGAGCGCGGCGGGAAAAGGGACGGTATCCTATCCGGATCCCAGGGATGCTATCGAAAATAAGAAGGATTTCATCATCAGCTGTATCATTTTTGCCTGTGCGGTGGTACTCCTTATCACACATGCACAGACAGGGCTGACTGTGGCGGCCATAGGCGTTTTTATCGGCGTGGTGACCCTTCTTACGGCGGGCAGGGAGGCTGTAATCCTGTTGAAAAAGGTGGATTATAAGACACTCCTGTTTTTCATCGGCCTGTTTATTGTGGTAGGCGGACTGGAACAGACCGGAATCCTGGAGCTGATCGCCGGCTTTATTGCAAAAATAAGCGGTGACAACGCCATGCTCATGATCGCCATCGTCCTGTGGGTTTCAGCCATTGCCAGCGCTTTTGTGGACAACATCCCCTTTGCGGCTACAATGGTGCCGGTTATCAGGAGCCTGGCGGCGGCACAGGGCGTGGATCTTTCCGTGCTGGCCTGGACGCTGGCTATGGGAACCGATATCGGCGGCAGCGCAACGCCCATCGGCGCTTCTGCCAATGTTGTGGGAATTTCCGTGGCGGCCAAAGAAGGACATATGATTGGCTGGGGAAAATACTGTAAATATGCGGCGCCGGCTACCATTCTCGTGGTGCTGATCTCCATGCTGTGTATTTATGTCAGATATTTCTAGGAAGGAGAGGCTGATGGACGGACAGATGATTATTTCCGTGGGACGTGAGTTCGGCAGCGGCGGCCATGTAATTGCCGAAGCGCTTGCCAAAAGATTCGGCTTGCCGTTATATGACAGCAATCTTCTGGAACATATTGCGCAGGAGAAAAATATAGATCATACAGAATTGAAAAAATATGACGAGAAGCCTAAAAACAGGCTGCTTTCCAGGACGGTCCGGGGTTACTCCAACTCCGCGCAGGAAAACATTGCGTATATGCAGTTCGACTATCTGAAAAAAAAGGCAGAGAGCGGAGAATCCTTTGTGGTGGTGGGCCGCTGTGCTGAAACAAAGCTGAAGGGCTTTCCCGGCCTTATCTCCTTTTTTATCCTGGGGGATAAGGAAAAGAAGGCGGAGCGTGTGATGAAGGTATACGGCGTTTCCAGGGACGAGGCACTGCATATGATGGAGCGGGAGGACTGGGAACGGAAAACCTATCATAATTACTATTGCAGGGGAAAATGGGGAGATTCCAGGAATTATGATTTCTCCATCAACAGCAGCAGGCTGGGTATTGACGGCACGGTGACGATGCTTGAAGAATATATCAGGGCTGCCACTCATTAACAATTTTCAGGCCGGCAGTTAGAAATGCACTTGCCATTAACCGTAAAAATGCTAAAATAAAAGAAACGGCAGTTTTCGGCTGCCGGAATTCTACTAAGCTTGGGGGAAGTGTTATGGGGAAACAGTTGATTATTTCCGTAGGACGTGAATTCGGCAGCGGCGGCCATGTGATTGCAGAGGAGCTGGCCAGACGGTTTGAGCTTCCGCTGTATGATAATAACCTGCTGGAGCACATTGCTGAGGAAAAGGAGATTTCTCACGAAAGCCTGAAAAAGTATGATGAACGGCCGAAGAACAGGCTTTTTTCCAGAACGGTAAGGGGCTATTCCAATTCCATGCAGGAGAATCTTGCCAATATGCAGTTTGATTACCTGAAAAAGAAAGCCGCAGCAGGAGAATCCTTTGTCATTGTGGGCAGATGCTCTGAAACGATTCTGAAGGGCTTCGACGGCCTGGTTACCATATTTGTCCTGGGAGATCCGGATGTAAAGGCGGAGCGTATCAGAAAGGTCTACGGCGTATCCGAAGAGGAAGCCAGGCGTATGATGAAGCGGGAGGACTGGAACAGGAAATCCTACCATAATTATTACTGCAAAGGCAAATGGGGAGATTCCAGAAATTATGATTTCTCCATCAACAGCAGCAGGCTGGGAATTGAGAAAACAGTGGATATGCTGGAAAACTGCATCAGAGCGCGTATGGAATCAAATTGCTGAAACAGCAGCGGGACGGATACATATTTATTAACTGCATAAGGAGTAAAAGTACGGTAAAATAGAATCTGCGGCCGGAGACGCCGCAGATTTTTTATGATTTTTCATTATTTTTGTAATAATTAATCATAAGGATATAGTCAATTGTTTCATTTCGTGCTAGACTATATCATATTGAAGATATTTTGTAACGGATATTTCTGCCCGGACAGTTGTTCCGCCATTCACTGCAGTTTCAGAAAAAAGGGAAGAGGATACCGCAGCAGCCTATCGGAGACAAATGAAAATTTCCCGGAGGTACGTAAGTGAAAGCTGAAGCGAAGGAAAAAAAGAAATCAGGCGCGATACTGGCGGCATCAGCAGGGATTTTTGTGATTGCCCTGTCTGTTTCCAGTTTCTTTCTTATCCAGATTATCGGCAGAATGAACCGCAGCGCCAATCAGAATCTTCTGACCTCCAGCCGGGTTATTAACGAGGGGCTGAATAATAAGATCACTTTGGATCAGGAAATGTTAAACACCCTTGCAGACCTGCTTGCCCTTGAAGAAGAGGACATGGTTGGGAAGACGCTGTGTAAATATACGGATTTTACGGATTTTTATCAATTTTCATATATAAATATGGATGGGAAGGGAACAGACAGTAAGGGAAATACCATTTATGCCTCGGATTTTCAGTTTGATGAGATATCCCTTTCTCAGGGGAAGAACGGTATTTCAGCCCCTTATTACGGTTCCAGCGGGCGGCTTCAGCTCACCTACCAGTCCCCTGTAATCAGGGATGGAAAGCAGGTAGGGGCCGTATATGCGGATCGGATTGTCAATGATTATAACCTTCCTACCCTGTTTACCTTCCATAATGGGGCGGGTTCCGCCTTTGTAGTGGACAGCGATGGGAAATTCATTATCAGCTCCCGGGGAACGGGAGGGGAAAAAGACATTTTCAGCTATCTGGGAGAACAGGGGAATGCAGATGCCGTCCGGGAGACGCTCCGTCAGGTAATGGAGGAAGAAAAAAGCGGAACGCTTACCATCGTATATAAAGATCAAAAGTCCCTGCTGGGTTTCCTTCCTGTAGAAGCGCCGGAGGGCTGTTATCTTCTCACGGTTATACCGCGTTCGATCCTTCAGCAGGAGGCTACGCCCATCATCTGTATGCTGTGCTGTATGTTCTGCCTGCTCCTTATCGGAGGAATTTCCATTTCAGCACTGCTGGCGGGCAGACAGTCCATGAAGGCCGATGTAAAGCAGAAGGAGTACCGGGAGAAGCTGTTCGGGAACCTTTCGGCGAATATTGATTTTGCATTTATGCTGTATACGCCGGAGCAGCAGAAGGTGGAGCTGGTGTCGGATAACCTGCCGGGGCTTCTTGGCATAACCTCGCAGCAGGTAATGGAAAGGCCCGGACAGG
>ERZ506775.818-NODE-818-length-11102-cov-3.48058_pt1 | contig 11102 bp, 12 predicted proteins | sample MGYA00513980_ERZ506775 | MGnify/ENA metagenome assembly ERZ506775 | reverse complement strand
TATTGGTTATGACTTCATGGGTGCCAAAACCTATGGGGCATATATCTCAAGCCGGAAATTATAATTTCCCAGTGTATTATTATCCGGTTGATTCGACAAATACTACAAATATACATGGTGGTGATAAGACAATACTACCAGATTTAGTTAATGCCGCAAAGCACTTAGAAAAAATGGGATGTAAGTGTATAACATCTTCATGCGGATATTTTGCGCATTTTCAAAAGGAGATAGCTGAAGCAGTAGATGTTTCGGTATGTCTATCTTCAATAACATTAATACCGCTTCTTATACCAATGCTTAGAAGTGATGAAAAATTGGCAATTCTTTGTTATAACAAAGAGAAACTGAATTTGGAGTTGTTTAAAGCATGTAATGTTTCGGAGAAGATGTTGGAACGGTGTGTTATTCGGGATGTAATTCATGAAAAAGAATTTTCAAATATAATAAAAGACCAAGGGCATTACAATATTACAAAAGCGAGAGAAGAATTAGTGGATATAACAAAAGATATGAAAAACAATTATAAAATTGGAGCATTTTTATTAGAATGTACAGATATGCCACCGTGTTCATATTATATACAAAAGGAATTAAATGTTCCGGTATTTGATGCAACGAGTATGGTTAAATTTTTAAATAGAATATATGGAAGGATAACAAATGAAGATTAATAGGAAACCAATTGAATTAACGCAAGAACAGCTGCGAAAATTGCAATTGACAGAATTAGAGATGTTAGTAGAATTTGATAGAATATGTAGAAAGAATAATATTCATTATATATTGGGATATGGGACATTGTTAGGAGCAGTGCGCCATAATGGATTTATTCCATGGGATGATGATGTAGACGTTTTTTTGATGAGAGATGAATATAATAAGTTTTGTGAAGCATGTAAAACAGATTTAAATACAGAAAAGTTTTTTTTACAGAATTGGGAAACAGATAAAAATTTTAATTCAGGATATGCTAAATTACGAAGAAATGATACACAATATGTTCGGGTTGGACAGGAAAGAATGAAATATCATAATGGTATTTACATAGATATAATGGTTTTTGACAAAGTGATAGATGAAGTTAAAATGCGTGAAAAATTCAAAAAAAAGTGTATTATTTATAGAAAATTATTATATTCTACTGCTGGTTCAATGTGTGAAAAAAATATTTTTAAAAGAATTGGATATAAGATATTAACACTGATACCAAAAGAAAAAGTAAAACAGAAATTTGGGGAATATAGTCAAAAATATAATGATATGAATACATGTTTTGTATTTTCAACTGCTACATTGGGCAACCAGCATTATTGTATTAAATTGTTTCAAAAAACAAAAGAGGCAGAATTTGAAGGACATAAATTTTGGATACCAGAGGATTATGACTGCTTTTTAAATTGGTGCTATGGGTGTGATTACATGACACCACCTCCAATAGAGGAGAGAGGGCAGCGTGCGCCGGTAACGAAAATAAAATTTGCTGACGAATAGATATTGTAAAATGGTATATTAATATGAACTTTATAACAGTAGAGGGAATGATGAAGCTATCAATTTGTATAATCACAAAAAATGAAGAAAAAAACATAGAAAGATGTTTGAGGTCTTTTCAAAAGTATGATTTTGAGCTTATAGTAGTAGATACAGGTTCAACAGATCAAACAAAAACTGTAGCTTACAAGTATACACCATATGTATATGATTTTGAGTGGTGCGATGATTTTGCAACAGCTAAAAATTATGCAATTTCAAAGGCAACACAAGAATATGTCATGGTAATTGACAGTGATGAATATTTGGAAGCTATAGATATTCAAACATTAAATAGGCTTGTGAGAGAAAATCCAGATAAAGTTGGACGTATCAAGCGTGTTAATACATTTATAAGAGATGGAATTGCGCAGGAAAATACCGAACGGATTAATCGTGTTTTTTCAAAAAAAATGTTTTGCTATGAAGGCAGAATACATGAACAGGTGGTCGCAGTAAAAGGAAATAACTATGAAACTTATATGCTGCCTGTAAGAATCGGACATAGTGGTTATGATATGCCGGAAAAAGAATTAAAGGAAAAAGCACAGAGAAATATTAGGCTGCTTGATTTAGAATTGAAAAATTTAATCAATGAAAAAATAAAAAAACAAGGAGATGTCAGGGAAGAAGATACTCAAAAGTGTTTAGAGCTATTGTTGGAAAATCTACAGCAGGAAAACGTATTTGCAGTGACACTTCAAAAAGATGATAGACTGCCATATGTTTTATATCAACTGGGGAAAGGATACTGCATGGCTAAGGAATATGTAAAGGCGTGCCTATATTTTTCGGCAGCATTGTCTTTTGATTTAAATCCCCAATTGGAATATGTCATTGATATGGTTGAAGCATATGGATATGCTTTAATTAATTCCAAACAGGCTGATAAGGCGATGTTTTTTGAGAATATTTATGACCAATTTGGAAAAACAGCGGATTTTAAATTTCTTATGGGACTTATTTATATGGAGAACGGCTTGTTTGATAAGGCGATAGAGGAATTTAAAAAGGCAACACAAATGCCTGACGGAAGAATGAAAGGAGTTAATTCATATTTTGCAAACTATAATATAGGGGTTATTTATGAATGTTTGGGAGATATTCAGAAAGCTAAGAAATATTATAAGTTGTGTGGTGAATATGAACCAGCAAAAGTACGGTTATCAGCCTATTAGTGTGAAAAACAAATTAGTAGGAGAAAACCGCAGGCAGCGCAGATAAAGGAGTGAAATAAAATAAATGAAATATCTGGTTGGTGCAGCTAATAATACATGGAGATTGCCGGATGCGATTCAGGCAGCGGCTGATGGAGATACCATTGAATTTCAGGCGGGGTATTCGCCGGTGGTGGATACGATTATTCTTAATAAAAGCCTACATTTTAAGGGAAATGTTACAATGGGGGAAGGAGGAAACCGGAACTTTACCAATGTAATCACCGGAAAATTTAATATGAGGCAGCAGGCAAATGTAACCTTTGAAAATATCTGGATTTGTTATAGCGTGCCAAAAACCAATATCATAAACTGCGCAGAGCAGGCAGAGGGTCATTCAAACGTGGTTTTAAGAACCACTACCATCATGGAAAATCCTAAATTATATATGAAAATGTATGTGGGAAACAGTAAGCTTGAAATAGAAGACTGTGTTTTTCAGGATTGTAAGCTGTAGATGGAGTATGTGGATTTTAAAATGAATAACAGTACCATTTATGCAGAGGATGGCAATACGATACATGCAGTAAGATGTGATATGCAGATTGAAAATAGTACGATTAAAGGGTGTGATAAGGGCAAAGGCTATCCTGCATTATAGCTGGGAAAATGTATGGTAAGCACCGTATCAACCTGTGTAGCGCAGCCGGGATTTGACACATCGATATATATAAAAGATGCGTCCAGCCTGCATTCAGAAAGAGATGAATTTACTTCTGTAGAAATTGATGATGCAAAAGCCGTATTGCAGAATACTGTGATTCATGAAACGGTTACGGTACAGAATCAGGCGGCAGCCTGCATTCTTGGAGAATTAAATATCCTGGGTGAGAATGACGAAAAAATCGACCTTGGTGTCATGAACAATTCTGTCATATATGGAGATACGCTTATTTTAAATCATGTGAATACACCGAATATCAGAATGACCGGAAATTCAGTTCTAAGCTTAAGGCAGCTTAATTATAACGGTGGAGAAATGAGTGCGCTGAATATTGAAGCGGAGAATGGCTGTAAGCGCTATTATCCAATGAATGGCGTTGCATCAGCCGTACCGGCAGGCAGCAGTAATGGCAATGAAGCTTTGGATAAGCCACAGCTCAGTGCAAGGGAGCAACTCAATCAGTTAATTGGACTTGGCAGTGTTAAGAAAGAGATTGATAAAATGCTGCGCATGGTGGAATTTAACCAGCAGCGAATTGCAAAGGGATTAGAGCCGCAGGAGCAGTCCCATCATTCCGTATTTCTTGGCAATCCGGGAACCGGAAAGACAACCGTAGCCCGTATTGTAGGTGAAGTTCTTTATCAGAGGGGAATTATCGGTCAGAAGAAATTTATCGAGGTATCCAGAAGTGACCTTGTGGCAGGTTATATCGGCCAGACAGCCAAGAAGACAAGAGAAGTCTTAGAGTCAGCACTGGGCGGAGTACTTTTCATTGATGAAGCATATTCACTGAGCCAGGGCAGTGACAATGATTTTGGTAAAGAAGCCATTGACGAGATTTTGAAATTTATGGAAGACCACCGGAAAGATATGGTCATCATTTTCGCGGGATATACGAAAGAAATGTCAGAGTTCTTGCAGATGAATTCCGGTCTTGCCAGCCGTATTCCGCATACGTTTGATTTTGAGGATTACACGTCGGATGAAATCGTTAAGATTGGTCTTCTCGGTTTACATAATGCATCATATAAAGTGGATGAAGCCGCATATGCCGATCTGGTAAAGAATAACTACAGCCTGACTTCAGACCACAGTAACGGACGATGGGTAAGAAACTTAAATGAAGAACTGATTATGGTGATGTCAGAGAGAGTTGCCCATACCCAGGATGCGGATATTAACCGGATTTTGCAGGAGGATTTAGATGCAGTCCGCGCAGGAAACCGTGGAGGGCATACGTTGAAAAACGCACAGGATGGCACTGGTAAGGTGGTTGCGGATGAAAATGGATATGCAGTACCGCCAGCTAACAGCTGATTGTTTAAAAAGGAGCCCCCATGACCAACAAAATTCTAATCTTTACAACCCGACAGTTATGCTACCACAGCGCCGGATTTTTTGCGGCGCAGCTGGCAGATGCACTGGAAAATGCAGGGTATCAATGTGAATTGTGTGAAATCCCGGAAGACGGCATTGCGGGAGAAATGCGTGAACAGGCAGTATCGGCAAAAGATACGGCGGGGGAGATTTCGCCGCAGGCAGCAGCCGTGCTAGAGCGTTATATCGGAAAGGAATACGCGGCGGTCATTGACTTTAATTCCAAGCTGCCGCGGCTGATGTGCGATGATGACACCTATTATCTGGACACCATTCAGGCACCGTTTTTTAACTACATTTTAGACAATCCGCTGTATCACCATGCAACACTGCAATGTCCGTTACAGCGGTATCATGTCCTGTTAGTCGATGAAGAACACGCCGCTTATGTACGGAAGCATTATCCGCATATTCAGGGTACGCATATGCTGTCGCTTGGTGCCAATGAAGCGGTTATCGGAAAGGCATTTGAGCAGAAGCAGGAAAATGTATTATTTATGGGGACATACCGCAGCCCGGAAATATATCTGGAGCAGATTCGCAGTCAGGATATGCAGGCGCAGAAAGAAATGCTGCAAATGATTGAGCGGATTCAGGCAGAGCCGGATTTATCCGTGGAACGTGCATTAAGAGCTGTTTTGGAAGAACAGGATAGAAAAATTTCAGAAGAAGATTTTGCATTGCTGATGAATACATACTATCCAGTGGAAATGTATCTGCGCAATTATGACCGGGAACAGCTGGTGACGGCACTCGTCCGGGCAAAAATTCCGGTAAGAATTGTAGGCGACTGGTGGGAGCGGTACGCATATGCCGCTGCGCCGAATCTGCAATTGGAGCAGCCGGTTGCATTTGACCGTTCATTTGATAAAATTGCGGGAAGTGCCGTGATAGCGGATTCGTCTCCGTTTTTTAAAATGGGAATCCATGACCGTGTGTTTGCGGGCATGGCAAATCATACAGCGGTTCTGACTGATGAAAGCCCTTACAGAAAAAAAGTCTTCGGAACAGGACAGTATATCCTTGATACGGACTGCCCGGTTGTTTTGTATTCACCGGCAAATCCACAACAGGCATGTGATATGGCAGAAGAATTGTTGATAAACCGTGGCAGGCGTAAAGACCTTGTGGATAAAGCGTATGAAATGTATCAGAAAGAATTTACATGGAATAAAGTAGCGGAACGATTTGTAAAGCTTTTGACAGAATAATTTACAAGAACCTTTAATAAGTGTTATAATAAAACACAAATGATATCAGGGTCAAAAAGTCTAAATCCACATGAGCTTGCTCATAGTTTTGGGTTTATGCCCCCAACATCACATAAAGGTATGTGATAAAAATACATTGTCGGAGGACGGATTATGCAGGATACGAATTCGATTTACGGGCTGTTAAAAGAAAGCGCAGAAAAATATGCCGGGAAAACAGCCGTTTTATATGATACATTTGCAGGAAGCTATGAAAAGCTGTTTCGGGATGTGACCAATAAGGCAATTCATTTGCAGCATTTTGAGGGGAAGCGGGTTGCACTTTACGGACCGTCATCATACCGGTGGATTGTCAATTTATTTGGTATTATTCTGGCGGGAAAAGATGTTGTGCTGGTGGACTCCTTTCTGCCGCATAAGGAACGGGAAAGCCTGCTGGAAAAAGTAGGGGTGGATTACATTTTATCTTCTACCAATCAGTACATCCTTGCAGACAGTCATGCCATCATGATACCGGGGGCAGAAAAAGATGATGTTGAGGGAGAATATAATCCGCAGACACCGGAAGGAAACGTATTGGTATTTACGGCAACAGATAAAGAATCTGATAAAGCGGTTGTGCTGACCACACAGAATCTGATGTATACGGTGAATGCAATGAATCATCACTGCTATTGCAGCGAGCATGACAGAGTGCTGGCACAGACTATGCTGTTTCATATTTTCGGACTGGTTTACAGTCTGTTGTGGCCGTTGGCAAACGGCGCGTGTGTATGTGTCGGACGTGGACTGCGTCATATTGATGCTGAAACCTATTATTACAAGACAACGATTCTGCCGGGTACACCGTCGATGATTGAATATTTAAAGAGAATCAAGGCATTTAATCCGGAACTGCGTACCATTGTAATCGGCGGCGCACCGAGCAGCTATAAGTTATTTGAAAATTTAAAAGACCGGAATTACAACGTGTATACAATATATGGCATGGCAGAGTGCAGCGGTGGCATTGCGGTGAACCGTGAAATGGACGGCTCATATGAATTATATGATGATGAGGCAGTACAGTTAGGTGCAGACGGAGAAATTTTAGTCGGCGGGCACTGTGTAATGAAAGAGTACGACAAAGATGAACAGACGACAAAAGAAGTTTTAAAAGATGGTATGTTCCATACCGGTGATTACGGCAGGATGAACTGCCATGGCAGACTGGTAATTACAAAGAGAAATCCGGGTGTATTGCAGCTGCCAACCGGTGAAAAAATCTGCCGCCGGGTAATTAATGAGGAAATTACGGCAATTCACGGTGTTGCGGAAAGCTATCTGACAATGGACGGGGACAAGCTCACCATTGTAATCGTACCGATTGATAAAGAGATGACAGCAGACCGTATGAAGAAAAAGATTGACAAATACAATGAAAAGAAAGGATATCGCTGGGAAATCCAGAAAGTTATTGTATTAAAGCAGAATCTGCCAAAGCTTGAAAATGGTCAGGTGGACGGTGAAGCAATTCAGGAAATGTTAGAAACGGGACAATATTAATGATAAAAAGGGACAGAAAAGATTAGCAGGTCACATGACACAAGCTTACTTTTCTGTCCCTTTTGGTGTATCAACCATACCGGATTGAAGCCGTACAATGATAATAAATTTATTCTTTATGCCTCTGTATTAATTGCTAGTAACGGGGTTACAGATAACCGTCAAAAATCATGCCGGTATAGGCGGATAAATTATAGGGGTCATTTGTCGGGCGGAGCGGGTTTTTATAGGCGATAATCTTATTGTTGACATAATCCATAGGATTGAGTGAAATGTCTTCCGCTTTTTTCTGAACAGCCTGTTTAAAGGCATTCAGACCTGAAAAAATGTCGCCTAATGTGCCATTATCTGCGGCAGAAATAATGGCATCACGGTCAACGGCAATCGTACCATTATCGGTAACGCTTAACCCGTTTTCATTTAAAAGGTGGTTGTAAGATTTTGCAATGCCTGCAAAGTCCTTTTTTAACTTTTCATTTCCTTCAAAATGTTCGTTGGCATCATTGGCTGTTACCGAAATCAAGTTGTTATAGCCGCCGATTAATTCGCCGATACTGTCGGCAATTGCATCGGTGTCGGTATTCATGCTGATGGTGACAGGCGCTTTGCCGGTTGTATCAAAAAAGGTCAGTACATAATTATTATCAATTGTCACCTCATTTGAAACAGAGGTGGCAGTTGTTCCGTTTACAGAATATACAGCATTTGCCGGATACTGTGTCACGCGGTCCAGACCCAGTGTAGATACCAGTTCGGTATTGGAATCGGAAGCATCTGAGGAATTCTGGGACTGGATATGGAAAATCGTCGGAGAAATTCCCTTGATGCCTGTTGCATCGGATGTGATGGAAATAGCAGAGTTGCCAAGACCATCCGTTAAAAGCTGTGCGTTTAACCCGATATCAGCCTGGTTAATCAGACGTGCAATCTTTTGCTGGGTATCGGTTACGGTGTCAGTAGCGTTTATGCCGAACTCAAACTGATATGTCAAATCCTGCACCTGCAGATCAAATGAGTACTCACCTGCTGCAAACGGCTTAGAATTTGGCTGTAAGAAGTTGCCGGTGTTTGTCTGCGGACAGGCAAGCTGTGAAACGGTAACTTCAAGCGGTTCATAATCCTGCACACAAGAATCTCCGATATATTCGGCATCGATGACCTGCGGCGAGCTGGATGTTGCAGAACGTTTGTATGTAATGGAATTTGTGGATTCATCGGAAAGCTCATCTGCAATCTGGCTTAATTCCCGTGCATTTTCTTTTAAATCAATAGCATATTTTAATGCCGCGTCAGAAAAATCAATCTTATAAGAAGGAGTCTGACTGTTGATTTTTTGTAATTTGCCAAAGGTGCTTTTGAGCTGGGCCTTTGAATGGGTATCATATTTAGAATACTCTCTGTGACCGTACTGGGCGGCATAGTAGTTATAAACCGAATTGATCATCGTCACGAACCTCCTTGTCTGCAATAATCTATATCTCGTGTATTGTGGTTATTAGTGGTAAGCTGTGAAGTTACAAAAACTATAATAGACAGCTTTACGTAAAAAAGCTGAATGTCCCGTTAGAAAATCCGTTTTCCATGTGGGGCATTTGTAAAAAAAGCAATTATCTAAAATGATTGGATAATATTATATACTAATATATTCGGAATGTCACGCAGTTTCTTTAAGGAAAATTTAAAGATTTGGATTAAAAAATTTGTCAAAAAAGATATTGACGAGTGCCTGTTTACTATGATAAACTAGAACGGCTATGGAAGCGGTCTTTTTTTTATGCCTAAAAAAGAACCAATTGGTGTAGAATCTCATACACCTACAAAAATTTAACGAAAATTGGAGGTGGAAGTTGTGCGCGTTAAGATAACATTGGCATGTACAGAGTGTAAACAGCGTAATTACAACACTACGAAGGATAAGAAAACTCATCCGGACAGAATGGAAACAAAGAAGTACTGTAAGTTCTGTAAATCACACACATTACACAAGGAAACCAAGTAATTTGGAGCAGTGAGGTAAAAGCTATGGGTGAAACTGTTAAAACAAAAAAACAGAAAAAAAGCTGGTTCAAAGGTTTAAAGGCTGAGTTCAAGAAAATTGTCTGGCCTGACCAGAAGTCACTTACAAAGGAAACTGCTGCGGTTGTGATTGTATCCGTTGTAGTCGGTGTAATCATTTCAGTAGTGGACTTGATTGCCCGCTTTGGTATCGAATTCTTGGTGAAGTAAGGAAAAGGTGATTAGATGGACGAAGCAAAATGGTATGTTGTCCACACTTATTCCGGTTATGAGAATAAGGTAAAGGCAAACATCGAAAAAACAGTTGAAAACAGAAATCTTCAGGACCAGGTTCTCGAAGTCATCGTTCCGCTTGAAACGGTTGTTGAAGTAAAGAACGGTGCAACAAAGTCTGCCCAGAAGAAGATGTTCCCTGGATACGTACTCATTAACATGGTGATGAACGATGACAGCTGGTATGTTGTCCGCAACACCCGAGGCGTTACAGGATTTGTAGGTCCGGGATCCAAACCGGTACCGCTCACTCCGGCTGAAATTAAATCACTTGGAATTACCCTTCCGGGAACTGAGGCTCCAAAGCCGGTTGTCCAGTTTGCTGGTAAAGTTGGTGACCAGGTAATGATTCTTTCAGGAGCATGGGAGAATACAGTTGGGGAAATTACAGCAATTAATGATGGCAAGCAGTGCCTGACCATTAATGTAGAAATGTTCGGCCGTGAAACACCGGTTGAGATTGGTTTTACAGACGTAAAACTTATGTAACAGAAAGCTTAAGCAGCTGCTTATGGGCATATAGGCAGTGAGGCATAAGCGTGGGAGATTGAAGCGGCAGATTGAAATCAGCCGTATCTTTCGCCAATTACCACATAATATTTAGGAGGTGCCTAAAATGGCAAAGAAAGTAACAGGTTATATCAAATTACAGATTCCTGCCGGCAAAGCTACACCGGCTCCACCAGTTGGTCCAGCTCTTGGTCAGCATGGTGTAAACATTGTAGAGTTTACAAAGCAGTTCAATGCAAAGACAGCAGATCAGGGAGATTTAATTATCCCGGTTGTTATCACAGTATATGCTGATAGAAGTTTCAGCTTTATTACAAAGACTCCGCCGGCAGCAGTTCTTTTAAAGAAGGCTTGCAACATTAAGTCAGGTTCTGGTACACCAAACAAGACAAAGGTTGCAAAGATTTCTAAGGAAGAAATCAAGAAGATTGCTGAATTAAAGATGCCAGACTTAAATGCTGCATCTATCGAGACTGCTATGTCTATGATAGAAGGAACAGCAAAGAGTATGGGAATCGTTGTAGAAGATTAATTGATTCATATTAATTTGATATATGTGGGAGGAAAGCAAGTCCCTTCCGATATTACCACTAGGAGGTTTTTTGATAATGAAAAGAGGAAAGAAATACGTTGAAGCGGCTAAGTTAATCGACCGCGCAACATTATATGAAGCTACAGATGCAGTTGCTCTTGTAAAGAAGTCTGCAGTAGCAAAATTTGACGAAACAATTGAAGCTCATATCAGAACAGGTTAGA
>ERZ506775.815-NODE-815-length-11129-cov-4.45828_pt1 | contig 11129 bp, 10 predicted proteins | sample MGYA00513980_ERZ506775 | MGnify/ENA metagenome assembly ERZ506775 | reverse complement strand
GCTCTTCCGATCTTCCCTGGTTTCTGCTTTATTGATGTTCTGGAAAGTATCAAAGTACGCCTTGGGAGTAGTCCCAAACTGCTGCTGCATTTCTCTCTGCATTTCTGTCCGTTTTTCTGACAGACCATTGACTTCTTTGCTGATATACGCCTGTCCTTCTGGCAGTGCCCATTTTCCAAAAAGCGCAGCTTTCACCCAGGAAGCAGGATCTTTCGTATCCACCGCAAACTGCAGTTTTTCTCCTTCACTCCCCATTTTATAGCTGCCGCCCTCATTCATGGTTTCCAGTCCTTGCAGTGTCTTCTTGATCTGGCCACCGCCGCTAGGCAAAAGCAAATAGCTCAAAGGTTTCATCAATTCTGTTTTTAAAACCTCGCCAGCATATCCAGCTTCTGCATCACCTGTTCCTTCTCTTGCCATGGCCTTTGCTGCTTCGTAAAGGTTTGGCAATGCGCTTGACTGTGGAATACGACCGCCATCAAAGAGCAGGCCACCAATAAAAGGTACGTTTGCGCCGATATTTTCACCCAAGTTTAAAAAAGAATCCGATACAGATTTCTTTTCTTTTTCCTCGGTCAGCTGCAATCCCTCTCCCTGCAATAAGTCTGCAATAATATCAATACTGTTTCTGACTTCTGTTCCGGAAAAGTCCGCCACACTATCCAGCGCAATACCCACCGGATCAAGGGCGGAGCGTCTGCCGGTCATTTTTTCATACACATCATTGAAGAAATAAGAGGCAGCCAAAATTTCTCCGTACATCCGCAGTCCTTTTACAACACTTCCTTTTGCTTCCTTCGGAATGTCCTTTGTCAGAAAGTCAATCTGGTTGTTGACTTCCAACTGGAACATAGTCAACGCTTTAGAAATAGGGTTCTTCGCCTGCATAATGGGAGGAACTGCCCCTTTGCTTCTGCCGCCGAAAAGTCGTCTTGCATAGTCGTCCGCCTCCCGAATCGCTTCTTTTTCCGGCAATCCCTTGTTGATGTTGTCGTAATATCTGCCGCGCCAAATGCTCTGGGTACTGAACTTGTCCATAATATCCATCAAGCCGCCCGCAAAGTCAGAAAATTTATCAGCCGCCGTTTTATACAGCTTGTCTGTGTTTGTTCTGGTCGTAAGAAAAGCGCTCTTTTTCGTCAGTGCATCCGGATTTTTGGAAAATACCGCAGCAATTCCTTCTTGTAGACCTTTTGCCCGGTTTTTCATGGAAATAGGTGCAAATCCCTGCGTAAATGGAATCACGTTCGTAAGAGCAGAGCCAATGTTCCCACCGACCATATTTGCGGCGATTCTCTGGTTTAGCGCATCCATACGACTATATGCACCACGACCGGTAATGTCTGTTTCCACCCCCCTGTCCAGAGCATGTTTTTTCCCAGCCAAAAGGTCTGTATATCTACGGAGATAAGTTACATAGTTCTGTAATGTCTTGTTGTGTTCATCCTTGAACAGATTGGCGTTTTTCTCATACAGCCGATCCAACTCTGCTTGTTTCTGTTCCAAATCCAAGTCAAAGTTATTGTGTACAGCGTCAATTTCCTCTTTTACCGCTGTTGGTGACAGCTGATACCGCAAGTGATCTTCCAGCGCCCGCAGGGTACGAATATCATCTGTGTGATAAATCACATCGCCTATATTAAATAGGTAATTTTCCAGTCCGCGTAGCGCGTCATAGTCTGTGCGGACACCTTCTCTTTTCAAAAGGTTTCCACTGAATTTTCTTCCTGGCCGGAAGTTTTCAGTCTTACCGGCAATGTCCGCCGGAAGTTCTGTATAACCCAGATTGATACCTAGTTTATTCAACGCTTTTCCCACTGTATCCGTAGGATCATTGAAAAACATGTGGGGGAAATAGCCGTCAATATATCCCACTGGGTCATAGCCGTTGCGAATCAACACTTCATTGATTTTTGGATGAATTTCTTTGTAGATTTTCTGGATTTCAGAAATACCCTTGTTGATCCGTTCCATGGCTCCGGTATCAATCTGGTTTTCTGCCTCTTTGATTTCACCCCGAAGCTGTTCCATGCGTTTCATTTCTTCCGCCGTCAGGTTGGTACTGCTTTCCAGCTTTTTCAAGTCAAACCGTTTTTCACCCAAGTATTGCACCATACCACTTTCAGACAGCTTTGTCGGCGCGTTATCCATCGTCACAGTATATTTTTTCTTGGTACCGATCTTCAAAGGACGCACCTTGTCTAGTGTATCACGCACAAAAAGGGTTTTGTCCCTTTCATTGTCATGCAGTTTCGCAAAAATATTGTCATTGATTTTCTTTGCGATTTCTTTTGGTACCACTTTTTCTGTGGCACGTTCGGGAGAAAGGCGCATAAGGGAAATGGATAAGCCAGGCTCTTTCCAGCCGTCTTTTCCGCCGATCTGAATATCTCCCACCAGCTCCGCGACCTTTTCTCTGCGTTCTGTACCTTTTCCGGTTTTATAATTCTTCACAAGGCGTTCTGCCTTCTTAGCGTCCTTAGTGGCACGGTAAACAGATAAAATGCCATCACTGTTTACGCCAGACATGGTTTTCACGTCCTCCGGTGCAATCTCTCCATGCAGCATTCTTTCGACAATGCCTTTTTCGCTTCCGGTGAGTTTGCTCTGACGCTCTGCTTTCTTCATTCTTTCCTTTGTTCGGTATTTCATGTCATGCAGTGCCTTCACATCCTCCGGTGTCATGTTTGAAAAGTCCGCCGGGCCTTCCTGCCGCAGCATTGCAGCTACTTTTTTCTGTGAAACAGAGAAACCGCCTGTATTTCCTTCCATACGGTCATGTAAGACGGTATTTCCTTTTGCCGATGTATTTGTCATTGTTTCATCAAAAACGCCTCCTGCGGAATCTGGCGAGGTCAATTCTTCTTTGAGGACATTTTCTGACATTTGTCTTTCTTCCAAAACCTGTTTTCCGTTATAAACTTTGTATTCTGGTGTCTTTGGATCAGGCAAGCTATTCATGCCGCTGGGCATTTTCTCTTTTGTTTCTGTCTGAATCCCCTTTTTGCCATCGTAAACACGGTAAACAGGATCTTTTTCCATTTTTGAAAGCTCACTTGCAGAAACTTCGTTCTTCGGTGTCTTTTTCTGCATGACCTGTTTACCCTGATAAACACCTTTGGGATAACGCTTTGTGAAATCATCGTAATGTTTTGTCTGATTGGTGGCGGCATCCAACATCCTGTTAAATGTTTTCCATGCTTCTGCCAATTCTTCCGGCTGCATACTTTCGGCTAAAGTAATTTGTCTATAAACAAGAGAATCTGCCACCCTTGCCATCTGTTCCAGCTGTTCTGCAGGATTGACAATATTGGACGGGAAATACTGCGGCCACTTTTCGGCAAGTTCCTGATACTTGCTGTCAATGGGAATATTTTTTCCATCAATGCTTACGCCGCCCAGCTTCCCGAAGTATTTTTTCCGGAAAGACTGAAAATCAGGAATATTGGACGCATCCATGGCAGAAATTGAAACCTTGGTATTCTGCAATTCTTGTTTCAATGCTTTGTCTACCTGTTGAGTAGCTTTCGGGTCATTGCTTTCCAAAATTTTTCGGAAAATTTCTTGCCGCTCCTTGGCAGACAGTCCGCCATTTTTAATTTTTTCCATGATCTCTTTGGAAAATTTGTTATTGCCGAAAATCCGCTCCATTCCCCGGGCCACACCGTCAGCCACATTTTGACGGAACATTGCCTCCGCTTCTGCACGACCATACAGCATTTCATTGATTTCCTGCGCCCTGATCCACTGGTTTTCCAGCCATCCTTTGGCCGCTTCCAAACCCTCCGTATTTTTGATCTGGTTAAATGTTGTACGGTTCATGGCTGCATTTTGGACAGTTTCCAGTTCTTTTTCTAATGCTTCTCTTTCTTCTGGATAAAATCCGTTTTGCTGTTTAAATCGTTCCCGATCTTTCAAAATAGCATTATCATAGTCTGCACTGCTCCTTGCTGTCCCTCTGCTGCCGGCATAAAAATCTGCACCGGTATCCGCATTGCCGGTCAGACGTAAAGGATTTTGGAATGCTCCTGCCTGCATCTGTGCTACATTTTCGGCCTGTTCCGCCGCTGCTCTGCGGTATCCTTGTAAATCCCTAGTCGTTCCCATGGAACCCATGAAGAAATCAGCGTTGTTTCGTACATCTCCTGTCAACCTTAAAGGCGACGCATCCTCTGCATAGGCTCTCATACGGCTTCTAAGGGCACTATTTGACAAATCATACACCGACAAATCCGGTGCAACACCGTTCGTGCCGGCATAAAAACTCGCCCTTGGAGGCAGTGCAATATATTCCGGTCGAAGCATGCTGTCTACATATCCTTTTGCCGCTTCTTCCGCCTGTTGTGCAGCCAGTTCTTTTGCTGTTCTCCTTGCCTGCACGCCATTTCTAACAGCCTTGACACCAGCGCCGACAACACCCATACCGGCGTTGAACAACAAATCCGTCAATGCCTGCTGCTTCATTTCTTCCAGAATCTCCGCCCGCGTTTTCCCTTCTGCGACGCCCTGCAAAATCACGGCCGGCTGCATAACAGCAGTATCCACCGCCTGTTGTGCCAGGATACCAGAACCCAGTCTTGTCAACGCGTTTTTATTGGCAAAGGCCGATACACCTGGAAGTTTTGTACCCAGTTTTGCAAGACCGCCTTCAGCCGCAGCACCTAATGTGCCATACATAGCCAAAGCCTGTGTCGCTTCTCCTGCAAAACGCCCGGCAGTTGCGTATCCGGGATTTCTAGCCTCTGTTTCATCCGCAAAAGCTCGTACCTTTCGAATATTGTCAGCGACACCTGTATTCCCTGTTGCGTCAGAAAGCCGTTCCACCGCCGCATGGTATGTATCAAGGCCGGCTGCCCGTCCAAATCCGCTGCCAAAAGCAGTTCTTTTAGTCTGCGCAGAAAGGCGAGCGCTCAAATCTGCAATCTGCGGACGATAATTTGTTTCTGGGGTCCCCAGAATATCTTGGAAAATCTCCCTGTCACGAATACGACTAAGGCTTTTCTGACCTTCTTTTATCATTTTACTTTTCCGGTCATAGTCCATGCTTGTATCATCCGCCACAAACTGATACTTACGGATAATCTGATCTGGCGTCAAATCGTCATCTTTTCTAACGTACAAAGCCTCTTTGCTGTTGGCAGAAACCACATTTTTCAAAGTTGGGCTTCCGGAAGGGAGAGCGGGCCCTGCGGCCCGTTTTCTCCTTTCTTCTTCCTCCTGCTGTCTTTTTTCAGCTCTTTTCAGAACATCATCTGCTGAACCAAAGTTACGAATCGGATTAAACATGGAATCCCTCCTATCTCATACCGGCTACACCAATTACCTGTGTTTTATTCCAATAATCAAACGCTTCTTTGGAGATATTGCCGTTTTGGATTTCTCTTGCAACCTGATTTTCAAAGAATGCAGCCTTTTCATCTTCAGACTGGAAAGGGGAAGTCATCGCCATTCTGTACAAAGAGGTGATACGTCCCAAAGAATCTTTATCTGCCGCTGCTGCATTTACGGCTCCTCCGCTTCCTGTATTTCCACCACTGCTGTAAGTACTTCTGGAAGAACTGCCGGAAGAACGACTTCTGCTTGCCTTCATAGCATCTGCCGCCGCTTGCTGCAACTCATACCGCTGCATTTTATCCAGATAACTTACATTAAAGCCCAAAGAATCCAGCATATCCGTATCACCTATTTGTATCGCAAATTTCACGCGTGCCTCCCAGTTTCTGAATTGCTCTTCACTCATCTGTGCTTTATTTTGTGCTGTCAGCAGATCTTTCTGCGCATTAAATTCCTCCTGCCATGTATGCTTATTCCAGTTGATCTGATCCTGTTGCTGTTCCCACTGCTGTTGCTGCAAAAAGGCATTGAAAGCATCTTTCTGTGCCTGAGCATAGATATTGGCCTTATCACTGTTTGCCTGGGACTGTGCCAGAATATTCTGATAGTCAAGCTGTTGCAGCATACTCTGTCTTGCCAGCTCATTGGCATTAATGTTGTTCTGATAGGATGTATCCAGCCCCAGCTGTGCGCTTTCACTGCCGCCGCCGCTGATACCGTACGCCGCCAGCCGCTGGGGAAGAGCTGATTCCGCCTGACGCTTTGCCACATAAGCTTGTGCCGCTATGTCGTCATAATAGTTGTTGTTCTGAGTTTTCTGCATATCAAGCTGTGCCTGCAATGCAGCCAGCTGGTCATCAATGGCACTTGCCTGCATATCTGCGCCATTCATAAACCAATCCCCCCATTCACCCACTAAGTCTGCCTGTGCCTTTGGGTCTTTGGCATAAAGCGTGTCAGAATACATATTATTATTTATGAACATGTCATAATCTTCCGGCACATCATACAGTTTGTAATACCCATAAGGGCTTTCATAATAGTCTCCATCCATGATTCCCCGACCGGTGTAATACCAACTGCCACCGGGTTCAAACTGCCTTACAGAAATCCCCAGTTTTCGCAGCTGATCTGCATACGCTTGGTTTTCCGCCGCCAGCTGTGACTGTGTCGCTTTGTCTGCCGCCGCATAAGCCACACTGTTCTGACGCATGGCATTGATGATGTCATACGCTCTATTGTTTAAATCCGCTCTGGAACCTCTTCCAAGGTTGTCAATTGACCATCCGTTTGTATAGTCTTGAAAGTAGGGAGTGTACTGGTTCTGCGGCGCATCTGTTTTTTCTGCGATGGTACTGTACTGACTGCCGTAAATACTATTGCTTGCGCCCCATTTGTTTTTCCCCGTGGCATTCAGCCAGTTCACTTTGTTATCCCGCTCCTGCATCAGCTGTTTTCTTCTGTTCGGGTCTTTTGCCTTCTCGATTTCTGCTGCGTAGTCCATATCTGGATTAAAGTGTCCGAATGCAGACGCGGGATTTGCCGTCGCTTCTTCTCTGGTGTTGTCCGCACTCATTTTATTGAACCCACTGTATGTATCCTCGGATTCCTTCATGTTTTTTTCCATTGCGGCATTGTTCAGCTTTACTTGGTTTTCGTTTTGATAAGCTACTTTTGCAGTATCCTCCACATATTTTCGCAATGCTTCCGTATCATAATCAGATCCGCTGCCTCCACGCCTGCCACCGGAGCTGCCGCCTTTTTCGGAAATCGTGCTGTACTTGCTGCCATAAATGGAATTTGTATAACCGCCTTTGTTTCGTCCGGTACTGTTCATCCAGTTCAGTTTATTTTGTCTTTCAGAAATCAGCTGATTTCTTTTGCCGGGATCCTTTTCATTCTTAATGGCCGCAGCGTAGTCTTTATTTTTATCAAATCCACCTGCCACGTTCATTCCTCCTTTCAAAGAAAAAAGCCACTCCTGCGGATTTCTCCGCCGAAGTGGCTCTCATGCACTTTACTTTATTTCTTTTTCGTGAAAATCGGGGTACTTCCCTTGAAGGAAACGTCATATCCGAACATTTCCCCAACATCCCTTGCAGAAAGGTAGTTTCTTCCCTCCCACAAGATCAAGTCCACATCCTCTATCCGGTTTTCAATGATGACCGGACCATGGACTACCGGACTTTTTTCTTCCTGATACACTTTGCCAACAAAGGCACAAATGCCCTTGCAAATGCTGGTAGCGCATTTCTTCCGGTAGGCGTCGCTTTTGAGTAGCTTTGCCTCTGCGGCGTTTGTCATAAAACCGCACTCACAAAGAACGGCCGGCATGGTCGTTTTCCGCAGCACATACAAAGCAGGATTTTCCTTCACCCCTCTGTCGCGAAGCCCAGTTGCCTGTATCAGCTCATGCTGGATACATCTTGCCAGACCTGTTGTTTTGGCGTCGTTCTGCGCATACACAAAGGATTCCACGCCGTTGGCATCGTTCCAACCATTGCCAAAAGCATTGGCATGGACGCTGACGAAATAGTCAGCATGTGCGTCATTGGCTCTCTCAACCCTAGTGGAAAGGCTTGTGTCACAATCCTCCGGAGCCGTCAGCACAACAGAAAAACCGTTGCGGATCAGTTCATCATGGAGATAAGCAACAACCGCCCGGTTAAATTCGTTTTCCCGCATCACGGAACCGTCAGAAAAGGCAGGGGTTCTTTTCCCTGCCGTTTCCATACCGTGACCGTCATCAATGGCAATTTTCATACGCTCACCTTCATTCTGTTTCTACGCCAGGGATGGAAATTTCCATTTCTTCCCCACAGTCCGCAAAGTAAGGCTTTCCGTAGGCAACGGCGCAAGCGTGCTCAATTTTGCATCCTCTAGCCTCGTCCCATCCTTTGGCAAAGCAGACAATATCCGCTTCGGACATCATTGCCAAAGAGCGTCCCAGACACCAAAGTGCCATGTCTGCATTTTTCGGAGGATCTCCGGCAATATAACTGTCAATGAGTTCCACATCCTCCTGCAGAACCTCTTTTGCGAATTTCAGCGCATCTTCTCTTTCCCTCTTGATTTCTTCTTCTGTTTTGCCCTTCATGGGCTGAGAAATAAACAATTTCTGCATCATTTATCATCCTTTCTATCTTTCAATCCCTTTGTTGTAGGGTCTGTCAGTACGCCCAGCACAGCCAGGAACGCCGTACCCAGCAGATAAGGATTGCACAGCAGACTTTTGATTTCTGCAATCAGAATAGACCAGCTGGTAAACATTTCGGGGTTTGCGCCGGTGGCTGTCAGTACGACACCAACAAGACCCACATAAAACCAAAGATTTGTCAGGCGTTTTTTCCAGTCGAAAGTGGACTTTTCTTCGGGAACATTCTGTTCATTCTGATTTTCATTTTCCAATGCATACTTCTTAATGGTCATATCTTTTCACCCCTTTACAGATAAACAAATTCTGCAGGTTTGCAACCAGGTTCATAACGTGTACCTTCCTCTGTGTTGAACATGTTATAAACCACATGCACCGCCAGTCTGCCATCATGTGTGACCACAAGTGTTTCTGTATATGTCACATGTTTTCCCTCGGGAATAGAAGAATCATCCTCATGTGTCAGTCTTTCAGAATATACTGGATGACTGGTACTTGTGCTGGAAGATGTATAACCCAGCAGCACCATGGGAGCAACCCAAAGACCATGAATTTTCAGCCACATACCGTCGATGCGCATATATTCCGGCGTGTTCATATCATCCTTCATGCCGGTACGCATCTGCGTATATGCTTCATCCTTGCTGTACTTGACTTCGGTACCGTCCTTCATTTTTTCATGCCAGTACCCATCTTCCAGCCATACTTCATGACCAATGGTAGCCGCGGAAACACTTTTCGCTCTTTCCAGCCATGCACTTGTAATACCGGATTTCAAATCACTCTGTTTCATCTTTCTTCCTCCTTTTTTACTACCCAATCTGCCGCAAACAAGTCTGTAATGGAAGGCACCCACATGGAATGAGAACCACGCACGGTATTGATCTGCATATAAGGCTCACACTTGAACAGCTCGCCTTCCTCCATTCCCCAGGCATCCGCTGTCTGTTTATTGCAGGGGATACCATCTGGATAACCTTTCTGCATGACCACAAACAAGCCTTTACCATTCCAGCCCTCTCTTGTCATCGGCACGCCTTTTTTCAGCAGATGCAGCGCATGACTAAAGTCCATTCTGGCCACACCGCCCAAAATAGGTGTGTTGCTGTCTGCCGCAGGGATAAAGTCATCCGCTGCCATGCAGTCCAATGTGTATTCCTTCATTTTGGTATCGAACAGGTCAAACACCTCACCATCCTTTGTATGAATGATGATGGTACCGTCCCGCATTTCCCAATAACCGCCCCAGTGGGGACGTTTTACCTTGCCGCCCTGCTTCATGTAAGCCAAAATTTCTGCAAAATTCATAGTGTCCTCCTTACAAAATCTTCTCTGCCGCCTTTTTTTCCATAAACTCCTGTTTCTGCCGTCTTGCCTTCTTTACCCGCTGATACTTTTCCATCAATTCTTCATTGTCCCCGCAGTCATGATTTTCCCGAATGATTTCTGCCAATGTCAGGCTCAAACTCATACAGGCATCAACACTGCTGATAATTTGAAAAAGCATCTGATCTTTTGAGTTTTCTGCTTCCGCGTTCTTCGCGTCACGCTTATTGATATACAGCATGAACAGGCCAACAGAAACAGGCGTGACAAAATCTCTCAAAACTTCCAGCCAGTCCATGCCGCCCACCTCATTTCTTCTCTGTAAAAATGCTGGCGGCTGCGCTGGGCGGATTCACCAATTTGTACTCTCCGCTTGGCAGCGTACAAACATATTCCTTCCCATTGGGGTCTTTCACAACCATATCCTTCACCACCATCATACCGTTTAGATATGGAAATACCCCGGCAACAGGTCTGGGAATAGGCCAGTAGTTGTTCGGGGTATCCGTCGGTTTATAATGTGGGAATCTCTGAATCGCCGTTGGTACATAGTAGAAAACACCTTCATATGTAACGTATGTTTTCGCTGCCTGATTGCCATTGTCAGGCACCCATACATCTGCACCGTCTTGGAACACTGCCAAAATGGGATTGTATGCCCCTGCCATATCCAGCAGCGCTCCGCCTGCCTCCACCATGGAGGAAAAATGTTTCTTCACCTTTTCCGCATCCGCTTTATAGTCCATGTCATTCCCCTCCAATCAAGCCCATGACTTCACTGTGAAATGTCCGCAGCCCTTCCAGCTCACCGGAACCGCCGCCCATGATATAGGTTTTTTCTTCTTCATCCAGTGCGCCCTTTGACACCATCTGTGAAAGCTGTTCCTCCGTCACTTCGCCCTTTGTAAAGCGTTCTTTGTAGTAGTCCAAAAAAATTTCCACGGCTTTTTTCATACCATCAACCCCCGTTTCACCAGTTCCGACATCATCATGTCAGCCCCCTCCTGCCGAAGTTCATCCTGACTTTTGTTCAGCTGTGCCTCCATGCGGTCAAGCTGGCTAGGCTCCGGCTCTGTGACCGGCTCATATTCGACACGAATGGACGACAAATCGTCATTGACATAGAATACTGCGGTGTATCCATCTCTGGATTCTGTTGTAGGCAAACTTCCTTCAATCCAAATAGTATTTTCATTAAGTCTGCTCTCTGCTTCTTCTTTACTTTGATATTCGTTGACAAAAAGCACTTTTTTTGTTTGCAAATCGAACTTAACTACCATATTTATTTTGCGCCTCCACTTCATCAAAATAAAAT
>ERZ506775.805-NODE-805-length-11234-cov-4.10412_pt1 | contig 11234 bp, 9 predicted proteins | sample MGYA00513980_ERZ506775 | MGnify/ENA metagenome assembly ERZ506775 | reverse complement strand
CCGTTATTCTTAAACCAGAACTCGCCGGGATTGTTTCTTAACGTATCTTTGATCGCGCGGTCAACGCCCAGCTGTTCATTTAAACCGTACCGGACATTGCGCTTAAACAGCTTGTCGCCGATGCTGTTATAGATATCAATCAGCTGGTGCAGGTGGACAGAAGTCACATATCCCCGGTTAGAACCTTCTGCCTCGTCCTTATTTTCCCAGTTGATATGGCATTTCATAGGAGGCATCTGGATAAACTCAAACCGGTTTACACTGGTCAGCTTGATGTCCTGCTCATTGTAGCTGTTGTCGAGAATATAGAGAAAATTTACAGTACCTTTCCAGGCCTTCATCTCTTTCCGGATATTTTTCTTCATGGTCTTACCTTCCGCCGAAAGAAAAAGTCTTTCGAGGAAAACCCGGCTTTTCATGTTGTCTACGATGCATATGACATAGATATTCTTTTCCGCTGATTCCGGCATGTCTGCCAGGCGGCAGGCTTCCTCCTCCAGAGCCGCCAACAGGCTGCCACTGTCCTCTGTAAATTTCAGAAACAGAAAATTCTCACTGCTGTCAATGCCCATCTGTACAGAACTGCAGATTTCCCATTTTTCTGCCCGGACCAGGAGATTCAGCGCCTTTTGAGCCTCTTCGCTGTCCCACCAGGTCTCGTCGCAGTCGATATCCCGGTTGCTCAAAATATTTCTGATGTACTCTTTATAGTTTTCGATTCTCCTGGCTCTCATCCGATTTTCGCTCATTGTCTTTTGTCCTTTCCATACTGATTAGCAGCTGGCTGCCTGAGAATTTATGAATGCCATGCTGATTTAGCTCTTTGGAAAATTCCAGAATTAACTGGTTGTAACGGTTTACGATAGTATTCAGTTCGTCTTCTGTCAGGTAGTTCTTCTGTATGGTCTCTTCCAGGTTCTGGGTAAAGTCCAGCAGGCCGATCCGGTAGCTGTTAATCATATTTTCCACGTAGACCAAAATCCCGTCTGTATCCAAATCCTTCCGGTTATCCAGGATGTAGTCAAAATAGTAATCCAGCTCCTTCTCCAGCATTCTGACAGCATACTTAAGCTCGTTGCCGCAGCAGAACTTCTCCGTGTTCAGTTTCCGGCTCTTATTGCTGATCTCATCTACCAGATTCACAATCTCCGGATAGATACTCCCGGTATGAATGCCGAAAAATTCCTTTAATTCTTTTCGGATCAGCGGTTTGGCCTCCTTCGGAATCCGGATGCCATACGTCATCCACGCGGGTAAGTCCGCAGCATCGTTGCCCTGGAACAGAATGAAGGCGCCCTGCTGTGCCACAATCCGGTTATTCAGTTTTGTGTGGTCAATAAATTTATGGTTCTTCTCAAAAATAATCTTATCCCGGTGCCACTGCCTGTCCCGGTTAATGATGGCGTCGTAATTGGCATTGGTATTCTCCGCGCTGGGGCTGAAGATCTCATCGATGAAAAATACGAACACCATCCCATCCTCGTGATCCAGCGAATCAACGTCCTTGCGGTAGTACGGCGTGACTGCAAAATACAGGGCCGTCAGGCAGTTATAGGACACATCCAGAAGGCGGCTGGGAAATTCTCCGTGCTGGGCGTCGATGGCGTTGTCCAGATACCGCTTCTCGCCCGTCAGCCTGTTCTGTCTCATGGCGTCAAAGAGACTCTTCTCAAAAAAAGGATTGCCATCCATGACGCCCCTCCGGAAAATGTTGGCGCGGCAGGAGGTGGTATAAATCTGGGGCTCGCCCCGGTAAACGTAACTGTAATTTTCACCTTTGCGGGATTCCATGTATTCTTTTATCTTGGAAATATAATCGGATACATTTTCAATGGGTTTTTCTGAGATTTCTTTGACTCTTTTATCTTTGGGAAGAACATAAGCGCTGTTTTCGTTCAATTGCTTTCCCTCTCTTTCGATATAGATTCCCTGCTGGCTGGGCCAGGAAAATCATGATGGTTTTATTATAGCTTATACGGAAGGGGCATTCAACGGGGAATCGGCGTAAGTTTGGTGAAATATGGCATGAAAAAGATAAAAAAAAGCCATAGTAATAGCAGGTGCGTAAGAAAAGTAAAAGCGAAACAGAAAAAGAGGAACGAAAATGAAGAAAAGAATACTTGGTTGTCTTACAATGTTATGTGTAATCTCGGTGATACTAACCGGCTGCAGAAATCAAAGACAAGGAGCCGCTGATCTACAGAACCGGGAATCCTCCTCCCTGGCTATGGCGGAGGAAAATGCCATGAACAGGGAAGTGGGGGCGCAGGATTCAGGAGCCCCACAGGGTACAGGAGATTCGCAGGGGACAGGAGATTCGCAGGATTCAGAAGACGCGGTCAGAACCGCTGGAAAGGCGGAGGCGGGCAATGTAAGGGCGGAAGACGATTATTACAATTATGTAAATCAAAAAATCCTTGCAGAAAAGCAGATCCCTGCGGATTCTGGAAACTGGAGTTATTTTTACGAATTGGGACAGAAATCTTATGATAATTTAAGTGATCTGCTTAATGAAATTATCAATCAGAAAGAGCAGTTTGCCGAAGGATCGCCGGAACAAAAAATAGCCAGTCTATATCTGACTGCAATTGATATGGAGGGGAGAAGAAAAGCCGGATTTGGTGCGCTGCAGACTTACCTTGACAGCATCCGCAATGCGGCTGATATTCAGGAATATATAGAAGCGATCGGGACTATAAACAATGAACTGGGATTCTCCAGTCTCATTGCTCCGACTTATTATGAGGATATGAAAGATTCCCGGAATTATGGATGCTATCTGGGGAGCGCCGACTTAGGGCCGGGAAAAGAGACACTGGAAGATGGTACACAGTCGGTTATATTGGAAGCATACAGGAAATATATAAAAAATATAATGGAATCCACAGGAATCAGCGAAAAAGAGGCGGAAAGAGCTGCTTCATCCATTTATAAGTTTCAGACTGATTTAGCGTCTGCAACTCTTCCGCTGTCTGACCAGAATGACCCTGAAAAAACGTATAATCCCAAATCGCTGAAGGAGCTCAGCGCCCTATACTCCAATATTGATATAAAAGCATATTTAAAAGCGGCCGGGGCAGCCGGTTTTAATTCCTGGGTGGTAAATGATCCGGGACAGGCCAAAAAGGTGAACAGCTATCTGACAGAAGGCCATCTGCCGCTGTTGAAGGATTACTCCGTTTTCTGCCTGATTAAAGATTTCAGCCCTTGTCTGACACCGGAAATACGGGACAGCACCATAGCATGGAGCAATGCTCAAAAGGGAATTCAGGGAAAGAAAACGGATAAAAAGCTGGCAGGAGAGCTTGTTCAGAATACATTTGGATTTGAGTTCGGCAGGCTTTATGTAGAAAAGCATTTTTCGGAAGAGGATAAGAAGAATGTCGAAACGCTGGTCCATCAGATTCTGGCCGCCTATGAAGATCGTATAAACGGATTGGATTGGATGGGAGAAGCGACAAAAGAAAAAGCAATTCGAAAACTGGAGCATATGACCCTCAAAATTGGTTATCCGGATCACTGGCCGGACTACTATGAAAACGCAGTCATTCTTCCGGAAGGGCAGGGCAGTCTGGTTGACAATATGGTAAATGTATACCAATCGCTCAGATCCTACGAAAAAGAAGAAATAAAGAAACCAGTTGACCGGACCCAATGGGGAATGACGCCTCAGACCGTCAACGCATATTACAATCCTCTGAATAACGAAATTGTCTTTCCTGCCGCGATCCTGCAGCCTCCGTTCTATGATCCAAATGCAGACGATGCTTCAAATTTAGGTGGGATTGGGATGGTGATTGCCCATGAGATCAGCCATGCGTTTGATTCCTCCGGCGCCCGCTATGACGAAAATGGAAATTATAATATGTGGTGGACAGAGGACGATTTAAAGAAATTCCAGGATCTGACTCTTAAGGTAGCGGCGTACTATGACGGCCAGGAGGCTGTGAAAGGGCGTTATGTAAACGGCCGCCAGACGTTAAACGAGAATATTGCCGATTTAGGCGCCCTTGCCTGTGTCACCTCGATTGCCGGAGATGATACGGAAGCCCTGAATTCTCTTTTCACGCAGTATGCCCGCATCTGGGCGTCGAAATATACAGAGGAAAGCATGATCCACAGGCTTAATACGGACGTTCATTCTCCGGCAAAAGTGAGAGTAAATGCGGTCTTAAGTTCCACAGAGGCTTTTTATAAGGTTTACCCGGATTTAAAAGAGGGCGACGGCATGTATGCAGCGCCGGAAAAGAGGGTGAAGATCTGGTGAGAGCCAGCCCGTTTGTTGAGTCGTTGAGCGGAATCGCCTGATTGGTTTGTTGGGGGAGGCTGGACGACTAGAGCGACTGAAAACGCGGTGGTGAATGAGATAGCAATTGTTTAGGGATAGGGGGAACGTAAACAATTTGTGTAAAGTAAACAGTTCGTGTAAAGTAAACAATTCGCGTAAAGTAAACAATTTGTATAAAGTAAACGATTAGTTGACAAAACAGACTTATTAAAGACTAAATTTTTAATGCGGTAGCTATTGAGTGATAAGATGGCCTTTACAATGGCAGCAAAATATGTAGTATAGTATTAATGTATAAAGAAACAGCAACCTCATTTTTATGATAAAAGTATGTCATAACCTGCATTAAAACTATATGAAATATCCGGAGGGAGAGGTCAGTCATACTGTTGAGGAACCGCTTGCTTTTACCCTGTTTTTGTGCTATAGTAGGAACGCTGATTTTCCCTGAAAACAGGTAAAAACGGCAAATATATGGTGTGTTCGAAACCTTCCACACTTAAAACAAAACTAAAGGAGAAATGAATATGTTACAAAAAACTTCAAGCAGAACCTATTTTATGGTTTATGCGGCGGCGATTGCTGCCATCTACACCGTACTTACGATGGTATTTGCACCGATCAGTTTCGGTCCTATCCAATTCCGAATTTCGGAAGCGCTCTGTATCCTGCCATTTTTTACACCGGCCGCAGTCCCGGGGCTGTTTATCGGATGCCTGCTGTCCAATTTATTGTGTGGCGCCGCAGCATTGGATATCATTTTTGGGAGTCTGGCTACGCTCATTGGGGCCTTGGGTTCCTGGATGCTCCGCAAAAACAAGTGGGCGGTCTGCCTTCCGCCGATCCTGGCAAACACAATTGTTATCCCATGGGTGTTACGTTTTGCATATGGCTCGGAAGATATGATTTTGTATGCAATGGTAACTGTAGGTATTGGTGAGATTCTGGCGATCGGTGTTCTGGGAAATCTTTTAATGGGAGTTCTTTATAAATACAGACAGATTATGTTTGGCAAGAAAAACCTTGCGTAATGAATTCTGAAGTAGGTCTAAAAGATCGAACAAAGAAAGAAAAATATTGTAGAATTTTCAGAGAATATAAGAGAAAAGCAAGTTAGAAAATAGAATTTAAGAGCTTAAATCATGAAATACAGCATACTGGTGGAATACCCTTGCCTGATAAACAGATAAGAGGCAAAGGGGGAAACCAGTAGGCTGTATTTTTAATTAGTTTCTTCTATATAATTGGTATTATAAGAACTGAGTCTTTATAGTTAAATAATATTTGGATAAGTGTCAAAAAAATGGTGCAGCAAACGCCTGATAGTTTTAAATAATCGTTATGCGAATGGCATGGAACAATGATTTCGTTCCTTTAGCGTTCATCACAAGCCTTCATAAATAATTTTAACAGATCCAATGCATATCTTTTTTTCTTGATGCTGCAATTTCCCAGAATTTCGATGACTGCCTGCTGTTCCACATCCAGGTCTGTGAATTCGCTGGTATCCTCATTATTTCCGTAGATTAAGTAATCCAGCGAAATATTGAGACAGGATGCAATGCTAAGCATTGTGTCAATGGACATACCGCAGGTCCCGCGTTCAATATCCTGGCAGTATTTATAAGCACGACCGATTTTTTCCGCAAGCTCCTCCTGCGTCAATCCCATAATCATCCGTCTGTTTCTGATTCGTTCCCCTGCTGCAATTCGATTATATCCCGCCAATTCATAAGCCTCACTTTCCAGAAATTACCGTACATAAAATTATTATATGGTTCATTAAGGTTGACAACACCTGTTTTGAGGGTATAATAATAGTAAGTTTTAAACGTATATTATGCACCTGTTTCTAACGCGAACAGATGATGAAGTGCCAAAAATCGACATGCTGTCGAAAAATGATCATACGGCACTAAAAAGGGTGAGGATGAAAAATGTATAAAAAGGCTAACCTTGGCTGGCTGAAACACTGGGATTTTATGATCCTGGATTTAGTTTGTCTGCAAGTGGCATTTATAAGCGCTTATTTTATTCGTCATGGGGTTCATTTGGCATATGAGAACAAATTGTATCGAAATATGGCCTTTGTACTCTTCTTAATTCAAGTCTGCGTCACTTTCTTTGGCGAGAGCTTCAAAAATGTTTTGAAGAGGGGATATTATAAGGAGTTTACAGCTACATTTAAGCACGTATGCCAAATAATTCTAATTGCGGTATTTTATTTGTTTGCAACGCAAACCGGTGAAGGATATTCCAGAATTACGCTGGTCCTGACCGGCATTATTTATATGGTCATCAGCTACATAGCCAGGATTCTTTGGAAAAAATATTTAAAAACCAAAGGTGTTGTAGGAAAAGGAAATCGATCGTTATTAATTATAACATCAGAAGAAATGATGGATATAGTGATTGATAACATTCGTAATAATAATTATGAAGGTTTTCAGATTATAGGAATCAGCCTTCTAGATGCAGACCGTGTTGGTGAGACGATCAATGATGTGCCGGTAGTAGCAACCATGGACAATGTTGAAGAGTATGTCTGCAGAGAATGGGTAGATGAGGTATTTCTTAATCTGCCGAAAGAGATTCCATTGCCAAGAGACCTGATTAATCATTTCATCGAGATGGGGATCACGGTTCACTTGAAACTGATCGAGATGGCGAAGCTGGAAGGCGAAGTGCAGCGGGTAGAGCGGTTAGGAAGCTATACCGTTTTAACGAGCAGTATTAATATGGCTTCATGGAAACAGGCATTTTACAAGCGGGCTATGGATATTGTCGGCGGCCTGATCGGATGTATCATCACTGGAATTTTGTATTTGATTGTGGCACCATGCATTTACATAAAATCACCGGGACCTATCTTTTTTTCACAAGTCAGGGTAGGTAAAAACGGTAAGAGATTTAAGCTTTACAAATTCCGCAGCATGTATATGGACGCGGAGAAACGTAAGAAAGAACTGATGGCACAGAATCGTGTGAAAGATGGAATGATGTTCAAGCTGGACCACGATCCCAGAATTATTGGTGGTGACAAAGGGATTGGAGGATTTATCAGAAAGTATTCGATCGATGAGTTCCCTCAGTTCTGGAATGTGTTAAAAGGCGATATGAGCCTGGTAGGTACGAGGCCGCCGACCATCGACGAATGGGACAAGTATGAACTGCACCACCGCGTAAGGCTGGCCATAAAGCCCGGAATAACCGGAATGTGGCAGGTGAGCGGGAGAAGTGATATTACGGACTTTGAAGAGGTTGTGAGGTTGGATAAGGCGTATATCACAAACTGGAGTCTGGGATTGGATATGAAGATTGTGATGAGGACTGTGGGTGTGGTGTTTGGGAAGAGTGGCGCGATGTAGGGGTTGGATAGATAAAAGTAATGGGTTTTAGGATGTGAACTGTAAATAATAACAATTATTTGGAGATAGAAAGTTTTGTAGCAGATATTAGTATCACATCCATCATCTGCTTATTTTCTTAATAATTAAAGAAATATCTGTCCTTATGATACAAGTGGTTTCCTAATAATCGAATGACAAAAAACATATATGACCACCTACTCGCTTACGAAATATAAAAATAAATGAAACCAATAATGAGGAAACAAAACATTACAGGCGAAACATATATCTTGGTTGCCAACAGAGACTATATTTACCTTTTATTATGCCCCACTCCATTTATAAAGAGTTTGTTGTGGATACCATTTCTGAAAAAATGAGCAGATTAATAACTAAAAACTTTCCCAAGATTAATGACAGTGAGAAATACCTGGTAAAAAAGAACAGGGGTTGACCGCAACGTTGGGCATTAGAATAATGTTCAACATTGCGGGTTTTGTTGTTATTACGCCATCGACCAATATCTACCCTGCGAAATCAGTGATGGGGAATTACTGCATTGCACTTCAATTTGCGAATGTTAGAGGAGAACTTGAGCAACAAGAGTACAGTCGCCTCACCGAGTAACTTCAATCCATTCTAGCTTAGATTGAGAAGACTCTGGATGACAAGGAAAGACTGCAGCGGTTTGCCAGTAAGTGTGCAAAACAAGAAGGAGGTGTTCTTTGTTGGAAGAGGGATTGATCACGCAGTATGCCTAGAAGGAAGCTTGAAGCTAAAAAAAATCAGTTACATCCATTTTGAGGCATACGTCGCTGGAGAATTGAAACATGGCACAATTAGTTTGACTGAAGATGGGACTCTTGTTATTGGAGTTCTTATACAAGGTTAACTGTATGAGAAAACAGTGAGCAATGTGGTAGAGCAAAAGCCGTGGAGCGAATTTGTGTGCAATAACTTTATATGGGAATTACGAGATTGAAGAAACAGCTGATTTTGTTACTTATGTACTGAAGGTGGAGGAGAAATTTATGGCTTCACTGGCTGCAATACCATTACAGTTGTTGGGATATTACGTGAGCGTTGTAAAGGGACTTGATGTTGATAAGCCGAGAAATTTGGCAAAAAGCGTTACGGTGGAATAGGTTCATATATGTCAATTTAAGCGTTAAATTTGGAGGTAAAAGAAATGTCATTGTATGAGAAATTAATTCATGGTGAAGAAAAACTTGCGTTGGTTGGGTTAGGTTACGTTGGTATGCCAATAGCTGTTGCTTTCGCAAAAAAAGGTTTAGATGTTGTTGGGTTTGATCTCAACGAAGCAAAAATAAATCTATATAAAGAAGGTATTGATCCTACAAAAGAAGTTGGCGATGAAGTTATTAAAAGTACAACAGTTTGTTTCACTGCTGATGAGAAATCATTACAATCTGCAAAATTCTTGATTGTTGCAGTTCCAACTCCAGTAAATACTGATCATACACCGGATTTAACCCCTGTTATTGGTGCATCTGAAATTGTTGGTCGTAACCTTACTAAGGGCGCTATCGTGGTTTATGAATCTACTGTTTATCCAGGGTGTACTGAGGATGTATGTATTCCTATTCTTGAGAAAGAATCAGGATTAAAGTGTGGTGTGGACTTTAAAATTGGGTATAGCCCAGAGCGTATCAATCCAGGTGATAAAGTACATCGTTTAGAAAATATTCATAAAATTGTATCTGGTTGCGATGCAGTGTCTCTTGAAGAGATTAAGAATGTATACGACATCGTAATTGAGGTTGGAACACATCCGGTTTCCAATATGAGAACAGCTGAAGCTGTTAAAGTTGTAGAAAATAGTCAACGTGATATTAATATAGCGTTTATGAATGAGCTTGCTATGGTGTTTGATCGGATGGATATTGACACCAATGAAGTTGTAGAGGGTATGAATACTAAGTGGAATGCCCTTGGTTTCCGACCAGGTTTAGTTGGTGGTCATTGTATAGGAGTTGACCCATATTATTTCACATATCAGGCAGAAAAACTTGGATATCATAGTCAGATTATTCTGAATGGACGTATCATTAATGACAGTATGGGAAAATATGTTGCTGATAGTGCAGTAAAACAGATGATTGCAGCTGGACAGGCACCTAAAAAATCAAAAGTAGTTATTCTGGGCCTTACATTTAAAGAGAACTGCCCGGATACTAGAAATAGTAAAGTTAATGATATTATCAAGCAGCTGAATACATATGGTATTAAACCGGTAGTTGTTGATCCTTGGACAAGTGAAAGAGATGCGATGCATGAGTATGGTGTTACTCTAACTAAGTTGGAAGATGCAAAAGATGCAGACTGTGTGATTGTTGCTGTTGCACATGATGAGTTTAAGGCGTTGAGTTTGGATGATATCAAGAAAATGTTCAAGGCAGGCAACGAAAACGAAAAAGTTCTGATTGATGTAAAGGGACTTTATAAAGTATCTGATCTTAAAGCATCTGGTATGCGCTTCTGGAGACTGTAATTTATGAAAGAAAAGAAAGTAAAGATATGCTTGGCGTCATCATCGGGAGGACATTTTGAGCAGTTGATGATGCTTAAGCCTTTAATTGAAAAATATAGCGGCTATATTGTAACAGAAAAAATAGGCTATGATGTTAAGGTTGGAGATATACCGGTGAAATATGTTTTGTCAATTAATCGAACAGATAAAACGTTCTTTTTAAAGTTTTTTGCAAACATTATAAAATCGTTATTTATCGTTTTATCAGATAGACCAGATTATATCATTTCCACTGGTGCTTTAGCCGCAGTGCCATTAATGGCATGGACGAAAATTTTTGGTGGTAAGGTGATATATATTGAATCGTTTGCAAAAATTTATTCGCCTAATCTTTCTGGAAAGATTGCGTATAAGTTTGCAGACCAGTTTTATGTACAGTGGGAAAGTATGAAAAAATTCTATCCGAATGCAATTTGTAAAGGGGGAATTTATTGATGATATTTATCACGACAGGATCAAGAAGTTTCCAGTTTAACAGATTGTTAGAGGCTGTAGATAAAGCTCTAGAGAATGGATCAATTACCGATGAGGTTTTTGCTCAAATTGGTTCCAGCAACTATTTAATAAGAAATTATAAATACAAAGAATTTTTGAATCGTGGCGAATTCAATGAAATAATGAAAAACTGCGATATCGTGTTGACTCATGGTGGCACAGGAGTAATCGTGAATGCTGTAAAAATGGGTAAACGTGTAGTAGCAGTTCCTCGATTGGCAAAATATCTAGAGGCTGTTGATGATCATCAGCTTCAGTTGGTGCAGGCATTTGAAAAACTCGGAATGGTCACTGCTTGTTATGATAGTAACGAGATTGGTAAGGCTATCGAAGATGCAAAATGCAAAGAAGTCAAACCGTATGTATCAAATACGCAAACCATTATTGATTCTATCGATGCGATGATATGTGGAAATACTGAAAATGATAAAAAAACTAGAATCTTAATGTGTAGCTCGGATCGAAAAGAAAAGGGTGGCATGAACAGTGTTATTGATCAGTTAATGGATCATGATTGGGGGGATGACTTTCAATTTTCATATTTAGCTAC
>ERZ506775.800-NODE-800-length-11268-cov-4.0932_pt1 | contig 11268 bp, 10 predicted proteins | sample MGYA00513980_ERZ506775 | MGnify/ENA metagenome assembly ERZ506775 | reverse complement strand
ACTCCACAATCCCAGATACAACATTATATTTCAATCCACACTTCCGCGAAGGAAGTGACGATTGTATGGTAGTAGAAGCGCCCAGTAAACACGATTTCAATCCACACTTCCGCGAAGGAAGTGACGATTGCAATTAAACCAATACTTGCTGCCATCCACAATTTCAATCCACACTTCCGCGAAGGAAGTGACGCAATGAGTGGTTAAATAGAAGGGGTGAATTAAATATTTCAATCCACACTTCCGCGAAGGAAGTGACCAGGATAGAGACATTAAGCGCAAGGAGAGACTGATTTCAATCCACACTTCCGCGAAGGAAGTGACTAACTTTGATGTGAATGAAAAATATCTGAAGCATATTTCAATCCACACTTCCGCGAAGGAAGTGACAAATTCGTCCCGCACTTCATCTGCTATTTTCTCAATTTCAATCCACACTTCCGCGAAGGAAGTGACAGCAAACATGCACAATATTCCCAATAAATATTGTTTCTTTCTACCAAATTTTAACCCTTTTTGATTAATAATGCAACCTTTCCTACAAATATATCTTAAAAAAATCACTCCATCATCAATTTTTAACCATTTTTTCAAGTGCGAATCTCCCCGGCAAACTATGTTCACTCCACATTCGCACTTTATAAAATAAGCTTAGTAATCATCTTCTGAACAAATATTATATCATCTGCATTTTCTACAAAAAATTCAAGGCCGATTTTTATCACAATCCCTCTCAATCCAACTGTTTCCAGCCTTTTATTTCCCCATTATTTATCATAAGAAATATCATAATGTCCAAATCCAATGGTAGCACCTTTTCCTACCCGCAGATACTTACCCGCTTCCAAAATTGGCACAAAACTAGATAGATCCCCTTCATATAAAATCCAGCCAGTCCTGGATGAAAGTTTTAACTTTCCATCTTTCTGATTCATAGAATACCTGATGAACGGAACTTCTCTCCAATACTCATCTAAAGTCTTGATTTTCCTGGCCTGGTTCAGAAGTTCCTCCTCTTTCCATTCCAATTGAAAATCGGTGTAAGCCTTTGTCAACAGCGATATTCTGCGGATAAGAAACTGTATAAACGTATCAAAGGGAAGTTTATCAAATAGTTTATCCCCTGATACGATTCTAAGCGGTGTATCAAAAAAAAGGCTTGCATAAGAGGCATTTCGTCCTGTCGTCTGAAGCGGCTTTGGAGAAAGATTACGAAACCAGCATTTTCCCCCTGTATAAATCACATTGCCCGAATCTGAGTCGATAACCTGCATTAAACGAAAGGACAGCCTTGCCGCCCCCCATCCCCTTTTCTCTGCTGCCTGCAGTGCATCCAAATATATGCCTGCTCTTTCTGTTCCACTGCCAAGCAGATTAAGGTCAAATACGCATAAATCTCCTTTCTTCCATCTTTCTCTGCCTTCTCCATGTACATATAACACATATGGATTCACTGCACCTGCTTCTCCACCCGTATTGCTAAAACATTGCACATAGAGACAATTATCCTTTTTCTCACACTGAAAACATCTTTTATCAGGAAAATCACAGCAAAAATCCCGGATGCAATGGCCTAAAATTCCTCTTATTGTAGATCCCAAATATGAAGGCAGCCTTCCTTCTTCCTGACATTCATATGTTGCACGCAATGTTAATATTTTTATGAACTCGAACATATATCCTCCCTGACCTGACTATGATTTATTTTATTACATTATATCCTATATTTTTCCAAATAAAAACCTCTTTTCATTTCATCAAGTCATAATATATTAGCCACTTCAATCATAAAAATAAAATAAATCACCATAATCTGTAGCGCTGCCCTCCATTGGCTTAGATATACCAAAAGCCCTCCCTTAATCGTCCCTATACCGGCTGCAAAAACTATCTCTTTATAATACTAAGTATCTTTCCCAAAACATAAAATAAAAAGTACCTCTCAAACCATTATTATGCTATAATTTACCTGAAAACAGGAAAGGAAACAGAAAATGAAAATAGCTGTTATACATGGTCAAAGCCATAAAGGTTCAACCTATCATATCGCTAAAATGCTAACGGAAAAATTAAATGGCGAAGTCACGGAATTTTTTCTGCCAAAGGATTTTCATTCTTTTTGTATCGGATGTACAAATTGTTTTGAAAAATCAGAAACACTATGTCCTCACTTTAAGGACTTAAAGCCTATCACAGAAGCTATCGACCGTGCCGACGTAATCATTCTGGCAAGTCCTGTATACGTTTATCATACAACAGGAGCAATGAAAGCTTTTTTAGACCATTATGGATACCGGTGGATGGTGCATCGACCAGAAGAAAAAATGTTCCGCAAACAGGCTGTCTGCATATCCACAGCCGCTGGCGGAGGCATGAAAAGTACAAATAAAGATATGGCTGACAGCACATTCTTCTGGGGTGTTGCCAGAACTTATAAATATGGCGTAGGCGTTGCCGCAGTTTCATGGGATGCCGTGAATCCTGATCTAAAAAAACGTATAGAAAAAAAAATCACTGTAATAGCTGATAAAATTAATGAGAATATAGGGCACGTATCTCCTTCCATAAAAACCAGAGCATTTTTTAATATTATGCGATTGTTACAGCGGAGAGGATGGAATGAAGCGGATGTAAAATACTGGAAGGAAAAAGGATGGGCAGAAAAAGCCCGCCCATGGAAGCCTTGACTATCTCCCATAGGCAGCTCCGTTCATCTAACCTATTTTACCGATTATTTAACAAAAACTCTTTAATGACCACACTATCGGACAGATGCATCATATGATGACGAGTTATCGGCAGCAAAATAAGCCCTGCAAAAGTGTGCCGGCCCCAAAAATTTTTAAGCCAAATGGACCCTTTTACTTCCAGCAAACCACCTTCGCTGACCAGCCGCGCTAAATATTCTTCTCCGGGTTTCCGTTTCAAATCAAGTGGTGACAAGGATTTTAATATTTTGCGGGTCTGACAGCCTACCGCGTTTCTGTACTTTATCAGCTCCTGTTTATTTACCTGTTCACTAAAATCAATGATCTGCATGTCCGTCATTACGTTACCGGTATCTCTTACGGACACACTCATTTTTTCCATCCATTCTTCATTGAAAATTTGGGACTGTTCTGCTATAAGAAGATTTCCCACCAAATCTTCTATTCTCGCTATATGCCATAAATGCCAGGCTATTGTTTCGTCTTTCTCAGTCGGCATTATGCTGTAATCCTCATTCTCCAATCCCTCCAATAAATCATCACAAAATGTAGGACTGTCACTTAATGAAACCTTACCTGTGTGCGTCACTGCATGAATTTCCAATGCTAATTCAATTGCCTGATCAAAACGCCTGGACGATTTCAGCAGCTTTCGTAATTCATCAATCTTTAAATTGTAATCCTTTTCGATATCAAACATAAATAGCCTCTCCTTACGTTAATTTTCTTACCGCTCCAAAGTCTATATTGGAATAGAACTACCTCGAACTTTTCATGATTTTGAAACAAGAAATAATTACTAAAATACTTTAGTATATCAGATATAATTCCACCCAAACTTACGACTATAGATGCGAACGGTTATTCTTTTGAAACTTTGAATCTATATTAAGATTTAGATTATAAATATTATAACATTTTAAATGTGACATATGTCTGTCATAATAAAAATTCCGTTATTACTATTTCAATCATTTCATACTGGAGTAATTATATTAACCAGTATTCCAGGTTTCACGAGGCTCTAAAAAATGGAGCCCTGTTCCAAATCATACTCTCCCTGGCTGTTCAGGCTGCAATATTCTCATATAATTTCATTTCCGTTTGACACGCTCCTCTCTGCCCCTTACAATAAAAGTAGTTACAAATTTTATCACTATGGAGGTGTTTTTATGCTGCATGAAGTAAATTTTCTGTCTTACAACAAACGTGACCAGGTGCAGGGATGGATATACGTTCCGGCTGCCAGGCCGAAAGGAATCGTACAGATTATCCACGGATTCGGTGAGCATTCCAGAAGGTATCTGCATATGATCGTAAAATTCATGGACGCCGGTTATATTGTAGCGGCTGATGACCATGTGGGGCACGGAAAAACAGCCATGGTCAGCGGTGTATGGGGTGATTGGGGCGATGCGGGATTCCACACCATGATGGAGGATGAACACAGCCTGAAAAAACTGGTCTGTGAAAAATATCCGAATCTGCCGTATTTTATTTTCGGTCACAGCATGGGATCCTTTATAGCCAGAGATTATGCGGCAAAATATGGAGAAGACCTGGCAGGTGTCACGATCTGCGGTACAACGGGAGTCTTCCGGGGAGCGGATAAAGCCGCAGTGCTTCTCAAAAAAGCCATTGACGACGGACTGGGAATGAATTCCAATCCGGAATTTACAGGTGCCTTGATGGGATGGATGTGCGAACGGTGTGATGATGTTACCATCGGAAATGAATGGATCTGTTCAGACCCTTATGTACAGCGTGACCACGCGGAAGATCCTTTTGATGCCTTTACCAAACCAACCAGCAACCGGTCACTCTATGACTTTACCCAGATGATGCTGGCAATTGAAGGAACACAGTGGGCCGAGAGAGTTCCAAAGGACCTGCCGTTTTATAATATCGGCGGTGACCAGGACCCTGTTGGCGAATACGGAAAAGGTATCTATGAGGTCTCGAACTGGCTTTGTGATACCGGACATGACGTGAAAACCCGCGTATATTCCGGATATCGTCATGAAATACATAACTACAGTGAGATCAAGAATAATGTCGAGGAGGGAATTATCGCATTTATGGACGGAATTCTTGGAATTTAACTGCAATAGAGAACCCGCTTAAACATTGCGGGTTCTCCGTAACAAAATCACACTTCCATGAAAGTTCCCTTTCAGTAAAAATAAATTGTAAGTTTACTACACAGATGATATGATAGTGATACAGGGACAATAGCATATCTGGATCTGTCTGAAATAGGACAGCGTATCCAGCCGGATGGCGAGTCGCCGTCCGGTATAGAAAAAGAGACCAAAAGACTTCCAGATGCTCCGAGGTACTTCAGCACACTGCCGTGTGCAGGCGGCTTACGCCTGTGTACGTCTGCGCATCTTACAGAATCACCTTCTTGTATTGTCCCTGTATACGAGGTGAAAAAGAATCATATGACAACTACTTTATCAAACTATGACAATGATTTATGGAAATATTGTACAAAAGAACAGATCAAAGACATGCTGCTGTCCTTCCGGCTTCTACAGGGAGCACCTGTACGAGAGGAAAAAGAACTTGCATGTCTCTATGCTGTCAGTAATCATATAAAGAAACACTACCATACCGCCCAGATCCCAAAGCGAAACGGCAGTGTGCGCCGTCTGCTGGTACCGGACGCGTTACTGAATACCATACAGAAAAATCTACTTCATCATGTTCTGGACGGACTTTCCGTTTCCGTCTATGCCACTGCCTACAAAAAGAAAACCACAGTGCTGGACAATGCACTTTCCCATGTAGGACAGGAACAGGTCATGAAATTGGATATAGAAAACTTCTTTGAAAACATAACATTTCCTCTGGTTTACCAATCAGCCTTTCCGGCCATCTACTTTCCGCCTGCAGTAAGACGGATACTGGCAGAACTTTGCTGTTATGAAGATTATCTTCCACAGGGCGCACCTACTTCTCCGACAGTTTCCAATCTGGTCATGAAGTCGTTTGACAACTATATGGGAGCATGGTGCGAGGAAAGAGGGATTCATTATACACGTTACAGTGACGATATGACATTTTCCGGTGTATTCGATGAAGTCGAACTGAAAAACAAGGTCAAAAACTACCTTTTAACCATGGGATTTGTGCTGAATGAAAAGAAAACTAAGCTGCTTGGAAAACATACCAGACAAACCGTGACGGGAATCGTTGTGAACGAAAAGGCAGATGTTGGGCGTGCGTATAAAAGAGAGGTACGGGCAGAGGTATATTACTGTAAAAAATACGAGGTAATGGAGCATTTACGGCGTTGTAACAAGAAAGAATGGATGATAGAGGGGCAACCGGATCCTGTTCGTTATCTGCAGCATCTGCTGGGGAAAATTCAGTTTATTCTGCAGATTTCGCCGGAAGATGTACAATTTCGAGAAGCAAGGGAAGATATCCGCAGGCTGCTAAGGGACATATAGTACAAGCCCTTTTGCGCCTGGACCCGGTTCTGGATTGTTGTAATCCGAGAGTGTGAAACGCTGTAAATTCAATACTGACATCTATATATTGTGTCTGATTTAATCTAAAAATGGAATATCTGGTATAGATTTTCCAGATATTCCACCTTGTCCACAAGTTTTCGTGGCGGGATGTAGACATTTTAGAGACATTTCATAAATCTACGTTTATTGTCAACTTAAAAATATTTATCAAGTTGTTCTTGTGACCAGGAATCTCCCAATGAAACTGCTTTCAAATAATACTCTTTAGCCTTATCCATATCCTTACTTACTCCCATTGCATTCTGATAACACCAACCAATATTTGATGTACAAGTAACATTCCCTCGCCTATCACCTTCAGTAAACAACGCAAATGCTTTCTCTCCATCTATAGATACACCGAATCCATTACTATAACACCGCGCATACTCATTTACGGCAGCTAAATTATCATGCTCATATGCTTTTTTATAGTAATTAAAGGCTTTCTTTAAATCTTTTTCACACCCCCATCCATTTGCGTAATCTCTCCCAGCCTCGTATTCGGCTGGTGCATATCCAAAAACTGCAGCTCGCTCATATAATTCTAAGGCTTTCTCTAGATTTTTTTCTACGCCACTACCATTATCATACCTTTTTGCTAATCCATAAATACCTAATACATTTGGTGCTTTTCCAAAGCATTCAATTGCTTCGCCATAGTTATTTTCATCCGAAACACCCAAAAAGACAAGATTAATACAACATCTAGCATATTCTTCCGCTGCATACACATCGCCTTGCTTTACCATATTTTTCAGCAAATCTAGTATAGGTACAATTTTTTGTTTACACAGTTCTTGTTCAGCTTTTCGAAAAATTGGTATATACTTTCTTACTAATGCCGGCCAATACTCCTGTTCGATACATTCATCTAATAAATCATTCATCTTTTCATAATCTATTTCAATATCTGTATAACCAAGTTCATATATTAATGCCAATAAATATTTCGCCTTTACATAACCATAATCTGATAGTTCCTGGAGTATCGGATATACTTTCTCTATCTCGTTATATGAAAATAACAATTCTGCTTCTTTCATTTTTCCATCAAGTGTTTGGACATACATAATTTCTTTCACATATTCCAAATTATATAATAATTCAATTATGAAATCATATGTATTGATACTTGTACTAATATCAACATTAGCATACTTTTTTTCATAATTATCTAAAATACTCTCTTTAACCTCTTCTTCGACTAAGTGGCACCCATTGTCATCTAATAGTTTTATTGTACTATCTATAGTATACTGTTCACTCGTATCTAACAGTGTCTTTTTTTGTATTCCTGAAGCAATCGTCACATACTGTGAGTAATTTTCCACTCCCTTAAGAGATAACCCTTCAAATAGTTTTTCAAAAAGTTCTTGATTGCTTTGAATTGATAATATAAATTCCTTGTAATTAACATTTTCCTTTGGTTGTAAATTAATTGTTGACATCGCAGTTTTGAGTAAAAGCAAATCTGATGTTGTCCACTTCCCTTTAGTTAAATCATAAAAATCTCGAACAATACAAACAATTTTCTGATTTTTCTCTAAATCTGCATATTCAACGCCATTCCACATTTGATATTCTATTGAATTCTGCCAATTTAATAAATTGATGTTTTTTTCTAGTCGATCAACTCGGTTTTCAAGTTGTATAATATCACTCTTAGTCTGCTTAAAAAAAGTTACTAACGTGCCATATATTTTATTAATTTCTGCTTCAATTTCAATAACGGATGCATTTAATTTGTTATTAACTGCAGTGATTAGCTCAAAACTCATCAAATTTTGCTCTGCTAATTTTTGCAATGTCTGCTGAGAAGCATACTGTGCTCTTGCAAGACTATTATCTATTCCATTTTGCAATTTTCTGTTTTTTCCTGTAATCCCACCCCAAAATCTTTTCAGAGTACCTTGTGAATTAAGTTCATTTGAATAGTTTTCACTCTCTGTTAATGCAGCAACACTTTCAAAAACAAGTCGATTAACTTCATATCTATTATTCTTATGCTGGTTAATTATTCTATCAACTTCTTTATCAATTTCACTCTTATCACTTTCCTGCAGTGATGTTACTTCTACTGTTTTTATTGCAAGTTCCACCTTACTTTCCCCCTGTCATCTATTTTTATTGTCTTCAAAACAATTTTTAGCGTATTCATAACTAATATTAAATGTAGCCACTAGTTCATTTATAATCCAGTCATTTCTTTCCTTTATCTGTGTGATATGAACACCAGAACACTTTCTACAAAGCCGGTCTGCATATTCTTTGATTTCTTTTTCACTTGACATAGTGCTCCTCCAATCGTTATCAATTCTTCGTATTCTATATCCTATTACTTCCTTTCATCTATTTTTCAATTATTTTATTTAATTCTTGCTGATACAATTCTCTTTCATGATAAATATCATCACGTTTATTAATCATATTCTCATTACTTCTTTGAATTGATTTCATACATCTTTCCGCTTTCAATTGAGTTTTATTTATCTTCATAACGGGTTGCATAATGCTCATCACTTGTTCTTCTCTTATATTTGAATTTTCCAACAAATTTTGCTGAATATCTGCAACACTTGGTACAATTTCACTTGTATCAAATATGCCAACACCATCTATTGCATCTTCAATCAGCTCTTTAATTCCAGAAAGCATCAAATCTTCATCTGGACAGTCCACAAAAGTTCTTTTAATTAATACTGGATTTACGCATTCCATAATAACCGACTGTACATAAAGGCTTCTGTTTTGACTAACATATATATTTCTTATTTCCTTGAGTGTAAGTTTCTCCTTTAATTTCGGTAATATTTCGTATACTTCATTTTCTGTTATTAAATATTGTTCACATATACTGACAAATTCCGTTTCAACAATTCTCATCATTTTAATGGAATCATCTTCTATAACATTGTCCATTACTGTTTGCGTTGTGCCTCCTACAACAGTTCCACCTATTGCGCTTCCCGCAAATCCACCTATTTTTGATCCGATTTTTGCTCCAGTAGCAGTACCTGTTCCACCTGTTAATACTCCACCAACTGCTCCCCCAACAACGCCTCCTATTGCATTTCCGGCTCCCCATCCGACGGTGCCACCTGTTATAGTAGCTCCTGTTATCGTTACATCTTTAAACAACTGTTCTTTCGAAATACGACCTCTGAAAATATTTATTATATCACCTGACGAAAGAACAACCAATGACGCAAATCCAGCAATAATATTTCCTGCCAAAAGTTTTGAAACATTATTCATTGCAGCTGCACCATAAATATTTGTCCCATTTCGCAATGAATTAGCAATGTTCGAAGTAACTCTAGGTCCTAATTTTTGAACTACAATATCCGTTCCCAATCGAACCGTTGAATTTATTGAAGTTCTTGCTATCTGAGATGTAATAATAGTTGTCATAAATGACACTCCGCCTATCTTCAAGCCACTCAGTGCAGCATTTTGAAGTGCTGTCTGTAGATCTTCTCCATTCCAGATAGATGTTGCGAAAGAAATTGTAGCTGATATTCCCATTGCACTTGCACCAATAATCATTCCATTTGCTGCATCAAATGTGAGTGATTCAACAGTTCCTGCCTGTGCAATTCTTTTTACTTGTGAATATGTATAATGACCCTTTTTTACAATTTTTTCAGCATCATCAGGATTAGTAACACCCTCAACTTGATTATTTTCAATTCTTCGACGCATTGCTTTAACTGCATCTTCATACATATCCGATGGCACTTCAACCTGCATGGGTTCTCCATTTTTTGAATAATATCTATACTTACCATTGTGGAAACATTCTTGAATACATGCTGCTCCATTCCTACAATACTTAGACTGAATCTCCACCCCATTTACCAATCTATCTGCACCATCTTTTGCATTATTATCACCTAAGATTTGAGCATCTTTTCCATGTGCCAAGTCATTAATATGTTCTGCTCTCTCCGCAGCAAATCCATGTCCCTGCTTTGCATGAAACTTATTCATTTCATATGTAGTTTCTCCCACTCCGACATTGCTATAAACAACACCTGATGATTCAGCTATACTATTGCTATTGTTATCGACTTTATCCATAATAATCTCCTCTATGCTTATTTTCATGACATATTTTCCATAAATATCTCAAATTTTTCATCTAATAATGTTTGCTAAATGTCTTCTTAATATGAAATTAATGCCTTGGCATCCAATTCTTCCGTTCCTTCCATAACAACATCCGTAGCTTTATCAGCATCAAAAAAAGTATTGTTTTTTTCTTTGTCGGATATTTCATACAATACATCTATTAATTGCTTTATGTGGTCATATGTAAATATTACACTATCCTCTTTGGCTTCATAGATATATCTCCATTCCATAAAAGAATCAGCATTTCTTGCCACTATTTCTTTTAATTTTTGTTCATCAATTTTTTTCAAAATAGATTCCTGATATTCAATCGGTAGTTTTGAGTATAAAAAATTAAGATTATGTCCTTTAGGAATACGAATCATCTCTGCATTTTGGTCATTCTTTATCTCACGCACACCTATCAAAAACTTTATAAACAGCTCACATGCAAATGCTGCTAATGTAATACAATATGGTATTGGATATTCATCATGTACACTTCTGTGAAATTCCTTGCTTCTAAATTCAGTAACTTTTCGATTAAATTCTTTTTTAAAAGTATTTGCTTCAAAAAATATCATCAATACATTTGCTTTTTTAATCTCATTATATTTATTTTTCATTTTGTCACCTCATTATCGCTAAACTAGAATGACACAATCTGTTATTTCCTTCATTTTTTTCTCCAATTCCTATACTATCCCGTGGTAATCCTTCCATCACTCGGTTTCTCTGTTTCTGCCGGAATTGCCCAGATATGTCCAAATTTTACGGCTCCTTCTATTTTCCCATTTGTGCATAATTTTTGTACCCACCTTGGAGAAACGCACCATTGTTCAGCCTTTTCGCTTATTGTGTTATAATTATCCATTTTTCTTCATCTTTCTTCATAGCTTAATAAAATAACATCAACTTTTCCA
>ERZ506775.796-NODE-796-length-11329-cov-4.07637_pt1 | contig 11329 bp, 14 predicted proteins | sample MGYA00513980_ERZ506775 | MGnify/ENA metagenome assembly ERZ506775 | reverse complement strand
AGAACATGACATCTATCTGCCTTACCGACAGTATTTCCGCAAACTTTATCAAACAGATGATCCCGCACCACCGGGCAGCCATCAAAATGTCGGAAAATCTGCTGCGCTTTACGACATGCATACCGCTTCAGAACATTGCCCAGAATATCATATGCTCCCAGAAAGAAAGTATCTGCAGTATGGAGGCCATCTGCTCCGAATGCAGCCGCCGGAGAAATACACCCCGGGCGTTGAATTACTACCAGCGCAGCAATGAGTGCATCCTTCGGAATATGTTCAGGGAAATGCACACGGCCTGCACCGACAACTGCATTGACGCAAATTTCATGCGTGAGATGATTCCCCACCACAGGGGTGCTGTCCTTATGTCCCAAAATGCACTTAAGTTTTGTATCTGTCCGGAATTAAAACCGATTTTGGAGTCGATCATTGATTCCCAGGAAAAGGGTGTTCAGGAGATGCAGCAGCTTCTAGGGGAGATCACGCAAAAATAAGTTCAGGGGGCACCGTAAGACAGTGTCCCCACCTTTTATCGCCTGCGCCCCGAAAATATCCTGCCGATTGCATATCAAATATGTTACAATGAATTAAGACACAGACAAATTCCACGATAACAATAAGAGACATTGAGAGAGGCAGGCGTATGGAATTAAGGGTACTTCGTTATTTTCTGACAGCAGTCAATGAGGGAAATATCACCAGAGCCGCAGATATTCTGCATGTGACGCAGCCTACACTCAGCAGGCAGCTCATCGAACTTGAAAATGAATTGGGCACTACCTTGCTCATCAGGGGGAAACGCTCCCTGACTTTGACAGATGATGGAATGCTGTTCAAACAACAGGCAGAGGAGATTGTAGAACTGGCGGATAAGGCAGAACAGACCTTTACAGGGAAAAATGAAGCCATCAGCGGAGTGATTTCACTTGGCGCATCAGAGGCATTGGGAGGCCGTGTCCTGGCAAGATATATGAAGCAGTTTCTGGAAAAATATCCGGATGTCAGGTTCGATTTATATAACGAGATGGCTGATAATATCAAAGATAAACTGGAAAAAGGGCTGTTGGATCTGGGCCTGTTGCTGGAGCCGGTTGATACCAAAAAATATGAATTTCTCCGCCTGTCACAGAAAGAGAGCTGGGGCATACTGCTTCGCAAAGATCATCCACTGGCGGAAAAAGACAAAATTTATGTGCAGGATCTAAGAGAATATCCCTTAATTCTGCCAAAAAGGGAAAATGCAAGAAATGAAGTGCTGAACTGGCTGCAGTGTGAAGAAAGCCATCTGAACATCCCTGTAAATTACAATCTGCTTTCTAATGTGGCACTTCTGGTGGAAGCAGGTATCGGCTGTGCGGTATGTCTGGACGGCGCATTGTCTGTTCATTGCAGTCCGGATATTTGTTTTTGCCCAGTCTATCCGGAACATACAACGCGGAGCGTCCTGCTTTGGAAAAAGAATCACCTGTTCCAGCCGGCGGCATCCTTGTTTATTCAAATGCTGCACACTCATAAATGGGGCGAGTAACAATAAATACGATTTTTTAAAATACAGAGGGTGTTCCTCAAGTCTTTCATGGCTTTGGGTACACCCTTATTTTATGCCCGGAATCATACGCTCAGCGTATGATAAACGATAAAATGTAAGCATTGGACGAAAAGCGGACTGCGAATTTATAATAGACCTATAGCTAAAGGAGGTATTGGAAGATGACTGAGTTTGAAAAGAAGCAGTCCGGCAAAATATACGATGCCCGTGACTCTGAACTTCGTTCGCTGCAGTACAGGGCTAAAGATCTGATGCGGGAGTATAATAGGATTCCTGCGGCAAACGAAAATGAGAAAAAACGGGTCTTAGATCTGCTTGTGGGAGCAGCCGGAAAAAATGTCCGTGTGAACCAGGCATTTTATGTGGATTACGGAAGCAATATTTTCATCGGGGACAACAGCTTTATCAATTTGAACTGCACGTTGCTGGATACAGGGAAAATCACCATAGGAAAAAACACTTTGATCGGACCGGATGTAAAAATCTATACGGCTGTACATGCAAAAGAAACAAGCGAACGGTTCTGGGAAGAAGATGACGGTGCCGTATATGTGAAAACATGGACACAGCCTGTCCGCATAGGGGATGGGGTATGGATCGGCGGAGGCGCGATCCTGCTGCCGGGAGTTACCATCGGAGATCATGCAGTGATCGGAGCCGGAAGTGTGGTAACAGAGTCCATACCGGCCGGGGCAGTAGCCTGTGGGAATCCATGTAAGGTAAAAAAGAGGAGGGAGGCAGATATCTGATGATAACCGGACGGCGGCGCCGAGCTGCTGGAAAATATAGCCAAATGGCTAAAAAAACTTGATATATGTGCCGGGAAAGGAAGGGAAAATAATTATGAAGTATACAACATTAGGTGATTCGGATTTGAAAATATCACGCATCTGTATGGGATGCATGGGATTTGGAGATGCAAAGAGGGGACAGCATTCATGGACATTGGATGAAGAGCATTCCAGAGAGATCATAAAAAGGGGCCTGGAGCTGGGGGTGAATTTTTACGATACAGCCATCGCCTATCAGAGCGGAACCAGTGAACAATATGTAGGAAAAGCACTGCGGGATTATGCCAAAAGGGATGAGTTGGTAATCGCCACAAAATTCCTCCCCCGGACAGAGGAAGAAATAAAGGCTGGAATTACCGGACAACAGCATGTTGAGCGTATGATAAATCAGAGCCTTAAAAATCTGGGCATGGATCATGTGGATCTTTATATTTACCACATGTGGGATTTTAAGACCCCACTTTATGAGATCATGGAGGGGCTGAACCGTGTGGTAAAAGCCGGAAAAGCCAGATATATCGGTATTTCCAATTGCTTCGCCTGGCAGCTTGCCAAAGCAAACGCATTAGCGGAGCGGGAAGGATTCGCAAAGTTTGTCTCTGTACAGGGACATTATAATCTTATCTTCCGGGAAGAGGAACGGGAAATGGTTCCCTATTGCCGGGAAGAAAATATTGCATTGACACCGTACAGTGCGCTGGCTGGCGGACGCCTTTCCAAACAGGCGGGGGAGACATCAAAGCGCCTGCAGGAAGATGACTATGCAAGGCTTAAATATGACGGGACAAAGGAACAGGACGAAGTTATCATAAGCAGGGTAGCAGAGCTGGCACAAAAAAGGGGTGTGTCTATGACAGAAATCTCATTGGCCTGGCTTCTGTCCAAAGTAACGGCTCCGGTGGTGGGCGCCACAAAATTTCAACATATCGAGGGAGCTGCACATGCTGTGGACATACAACTGACAGAAGAAGAAATGAAGTATCTTGAGAAGACGTACGTTCCCCATAAACTGGCCGGCGTTATGGCCCAGAACCAGGCGAATATGCAGAAGAAACCAGTGTGGTCCACAGGAGATCAGAGAATATAAATCCACAATCAGAGAGGAGAAAAGAAATATGCCGCATATTGCAATCACAATGATTCCGGGCAGAACTGCAGAAGAAAAAAAGAAATTAGCGGAGAGGGTACATGAGTTCATTACTGCAGAGCTTCAGATTGATGGTAAGTATGTATCGGTTTCAGTGGAAGATATTTTGAAAGAAAACTGGAATCAGTCTATGGAAAAGTTAACGGATGATATCATGTATGTAAAGCCCGGTGTGTAGAACGAAACAGGATTGCCATCAGGAGAAATCTGCATGCCCTCGGAGAAAATGGAGAGATTCTAACTGAATGTTGACACAATGTCAGGACAATGCTATAACTATTATAGTGACACGGTGTCAGAAAATTAGATGAACAACTTGAGAGGGGGAGCAGGAAATGCCAAAAGGATCGCCGGAGCGGACTTCCGCCAGAAAGGAAGAAATTGTAAAGGCCTGTGAACAGCTATACCAGACCATGAGTTTTCGGGAAATCAACTTAAAAGAGATTGGAAAAGTGACATCCTTTACCAGAACGTCAATCTATAATTATTTTCAGACGAAAGAGGAGATTTTTCTGGAGTTACTGAAACGGGAATATGAATTATGGATTGAGGAACTCCAGCAGATCATAGAAGGGAATGAGACACTTTCAAAGAAAGATTTTGCAGGCCAGATAGCAAAAAGCCTGGAGCATCGGGAGCAGCTCTTAAAAATCATGTCCATGAATATGTATGACATGGAAGAAAACAGCCGCCTGGAAAATCTGGTGGATTTTAAGAAGGCTTACGGAAAATCTATGAGAACAATGTTAAGATGCATGAGCAAGTTTTTCCCGGATATGGAACTAAAAGAGCAGCAGGATTTTATTTACGAATTTTTCCCTTTTATCTATGGCATTTATCCGTACACAAGAGTGACGGAAAAGCAAAAGGAGGCCATGGAACAGGCTGGGGTCAACTATGTATATCAATCCATTTATGAGATCACCTTTCAGTGCCTGATGCAGCTGCTTCCGGATAAGAAATAAAAACACATATAAACTGAGTGAAAAATTTAATTACAAGCAAGGAGGATAACATTGTCAGAAAAAATCGTACAGACTGCAGGAAGAGATCAATTAGGAGAATTTGCTCCGTCATTTGCACATTTCAATGATGACATCTTATTTGGTGAGGAATGGAACAGCCAGTCCATCGATCTGAAAACAAGATGCATGATTACTGTGGTAGCATTGGTGTCATCAGGGATCACCGATTCCTCTCTGATCTATCATTTGCAGAATGCAAAAGCACATGGAGTGACAAAGGAAGAAATCGCAGATGTTCTCACCCACATTGCCTTTTATGTAGGATGGCCAAAAGGATGGGCGGCATTTAAGCTGGCGAAAGAAGTATGGAATGAGACGGAAAAGGAAGAGACGGAGAAAGACAAGTTCCAGAATACCATCTTTTTCCCTGTAGGAATGCCAAATGATGGGTTTGCACAGTACTTTACCGGACAGAGTTATCTGGCCCCGGTTTCTTCCGAACAGGTAGGTATTTACAATGTGACGTTTGAGCCGGGATGCCGTAATAACTGGCATATCCATCAGGCGGACAAAGGCGGAGGGCAGATCCTCATCTGTGTAGGCGGACGAGGCTATTATCAGGAATGGGGGAAAGAACCTGTTGAGATGAAGCCGGGTGATTGTATCAATATTCCTGTAGGAGTGAAGCATTGGCACGGTGCGGCGCCGGACAGCTGGTTTGCCCATCTGGCCATAGAAGTGCCTGCAGAAAACGGATCAAATGAATGGCTGGAAGCGGTTAATGATGAACAGTATGGAAAATTGAGATGATTTGGTGACTACTAAAAACCGGCATTGCTTTAAAAGTGATGCCGGTAACCGTGATCGGAACTATGAATGGAGAACATCCAACCTGGACACTGGTGGCCCATGTGGGAATCATCGGACACGACAGAGTTCCAGTAACGCCGCACTTTATCAATCAGTTTATCAAAGATACGAAGAAACTGTCCATCAACATGGTAGGCATGGTTGAAAAAATAAAAGGTAAAAGTACAGATATTTTATCGATTGTACAAACGGAAGAAGAAATTCGAGAGAGGGTAAAAGATGTTTTTGATAATATCATTGTGGAAAGAACACAGAAATTAATTATTTTTATTGATGAATTAGATCGCTGTAAACCGACATTTGCCATAGAAATGTTAGAAAGGATAAAACATTACTTTGAAGATGACCGCATTATATTTGTAGTATCTGTAAATAAAGAACAATTGGTACATACCATATCCAATTATTATGGTAGTGGATTTGATGCTACTAGATATTTGAATAAATTTTTTGATGAAAATGTAAATTTACCAGAAATGAGCAGTTACTCAAAGCGTACTGTTGAATGTGGTAACACTAATACTGAAAAAACATATTGGTTAACAAAGATTGCAGATGAGCTAGGGATGTGTTATCATTTATCACTTAGAGATAAACTTATTTATAGAAGTAGCCTTGTATGATTTTATTAGATATTGTTGATGCAAATGAGAAGAAAAAATTTATAGAAGGCAACAGCGATTTTGTAGAAAAGACTTTACCTCAGATTGAAATTTATAAGCAATTTGTTCTTAGAGTTATAGGCGATGGAAGCAGAGACGAACAAGAGAAAAAACCAAAAAGCAAGCTGGAGTCTATAAAAGAATTCAGTTTGCTTTTTATGTACACAGAAATAATGCACAGTACACAATTGTGCTTTCTGCTAAAGCCAGTAAATTCAAGGCATAAGAGGGATAGGCTACATTTTATTATCCAATCTGGCATGGCCAGGCACCGAGAATTATCAATACTTTTCTGGAGAACTTTGATTTTTCTGGAAAAACAATAGTTCCATTCTGCACTTCCGGTGGGAGTGGTATAGGAGAAAGTGCAGAAAATCTGCATTCACTATGTTCTGACAATGCAATCTGGCTTAACGGTGACAGACTGAGCGGTGGCTTGTCGCGTTCCGATATGATAGAATGGATTGATGGCCTCGGACTCAATATTACTGCTAATTAGTTGGTGAAAATGATACAAGGATATAATTAACAGCATCTTAAAAAGATGAGGTTACCAGGGTATGGAGGATGTTTATGAAATATAGAATCAATAAACGAACAAATGATAAAATCAGTGTCATTGGATTTGGTACCTCTTATATAGCAGAGGCAGAAGAGAAGGATGCCGTCTCTGCTATACGCAGAGCCTATGAAGGTGGAATCAATTATTATGACCTGGCAACTGCGGAAGGCAGGACATTTTCGTATTTTGGTAAAGCGCTGGCTGATGTAAGAAAAGAGGCTTTCTATCAGATGCACTTTGGCGCAGATTATTCTGCTGGTACATATGGATGGAGTACGGATGGTGATACGGTTAAACGCAGCATTGCGTGGCAGCTTGAAAAACTGGGTACAGACTATATTGATTATGGATTTATCCACTGTATTGATGAAATGACGGACTGGAAGGAGTATCAACGAAACGGTGCGCTCCAGTATCTTTTGGGATTAAAAAGTCAGGGAGTTGTCCGCCATATCGGTCTGTCATCGCACACTCCCGCAACCATTCAGCGGGTACTGGAGGATGTTCCGGTGGATATGTTGATGTTCTCGATTAATCCGGGATATGATTATCAAAAGGGGGAATATGCCAAAGGTTCTGTTGATGAACGCACTGCCGTCTATCGCCGCTGCGAAGCGGAAGGAATCGGTATTTCCGCCATGAAGCCTTTCTCTGGAGGCCAGATGCTGGATGCATCCATTTCTCCCTTTGGGAAAGCACTCACACAGTATCAATGTATCCAGTATGCTTTAGACAGACCAGGGGTGTTGACGGTTCTTCCTGGAATGAGCAGTGTGGAACAAGTAGAGCATCTGCTTGGTTTTTTTGAGGCAGGTGAAGAGGAGAAAGATTATTCTGTTATCGGTTCCTTCAGTCCCGCAGAGGCCGTTGGAACATGCGTTTACTGCAATCATTGCAAACCATGTCCTATAGGAATTGACATTGGACTGATCAATAAATATTATGACCTCGCTAAGAATGGCGATTCTATGGCGGCAAAGCATTATCAAGGGCTGGAGGTTCACGCAGATAACTGTATCCAATGCGGACACTGCAACAGCCGCTGTCCGTTTAGGGTAGATCAGATGGCACGGATGGAAGCGATTGCTGATTACTTCGGTCAATATTTTTCCTTATAAGATCCAGAAAGGCTTTCACCGCAGGCGAAAACGTTTGGTATTTTTTTGTTACAATGTACAAATCCACAGACAGTTCAGGGATTATGGGGCGGAAAGTCAGGTTTCGCCCTTCCGTGTTGACCAGGCGGTCAAGGCAGAGCGCATAGCCGATGCCATGTTCCACCATAAAGGTAGCATTATAAATCAGATTGTAGGTGGCGACAACATTCAGGACAGAGTAATCTGACCCGAACCACTCTAATTCCTGATGCCCGGAAAAGGTCTGCTCTGCCAGAATCATGGGCAGGACTTTTAACTGGTCGATATTGACTGCTTCCTGCTTGGCGAGTTCACAATCTTTCGGGATTAAGAGTCCAAATGTATCTTTTTGATGAATGTTAAGGTAATCATATTTTTCCTGCCGTAATGGTCCAAGCAGGAGTCCCATATCTACAAGCCCCTTGTCAAGCCGCTCCAAAACATGATCCGCATCACCACTGTGTGTGTGAAACCGGACATCGGGATATTGTACATGAAACTCTCGAAGACATCCGGTAATCCAATCCATAACGATGGTTTCCCCACAGCCAATGGAAATGTCTCCGCACAAATCCTCTGTATCCGCATGAAGAGCGGCTTCTGTATTTTCAAGCAATTCCAAAATCTCCTGGGCGCGGTTGCGCAGGAAGGTTCCTTCCTCGGTCAGGGTGATTGTTCGTTTTCCCCTGATAAAGAGCTGCTTACCAAGCTGTTTTTCTAGGTCCATCATTTGCTTTGACAGGGTGGACTGCGTCACAAACAGCATTTCTGCTGCTTTCGTTATATTCTGTTCTCTTGCTATAGCAAGAAAATATCGTAAAAGCCTTGTCTCAATCATCGCATTATATTCTCCCATTTACAAATTTCTTCCTGTAGATTCCTCTGTTACCATTATATACTTTTTATCATTCCTGTCAACGATGATAAACTATTATTAACAACTGTTTGTAATTATATACCCATCAAATATATAATTAGGATGAACTTGAAAGGAGGGTTCCAGTTTGAAATCCGAAAATGAATATTTGAAAAGCAGTCTAAAGGATTGTGGATTTCAGGAAGAAACAGCGGCAAGGTATTTGTATTATGCAAAGGCAAGCCAGATATCCGATATGCTGAGGCTTTTGAAACAACAACGCAGAAAATTGATGGATGATCTTCATGCCGCACAGAAAAAAGTTGACACGATAGATTTTATGATTCGTTCTGTGGAACAAAAGAAGGAGGAGAACCATGAGCAATTATATCTGTAGATTAAATGAAAATGTAAAAAGAGAGCATGTCCGTTACAACAACCGATACGGTATAGCCTTGGCGGGCGATCTATATACGGCAAAGGCTATGAATCAGAAAGAGAAAAATATGGCAGTCATTGTAGGGGCGCCATATGGCGGCGTCAAGGAACAAGGTCCCTGTGTCTATGCAAACGAGCTGGCACAAAGGGGATTTGTTGTGCTGACTTTTGACCCCTGCTATATGGGAGAATCTGCTGGGGAACCCCGCCATGTTTCCTCCCCGGACCTGTTCAGTGAGAATATCAGTGCAGGCGTGGACTATTTAGGGCTTCTGCCTTATGTTGACAGGGAAAAAATTGCAGCCATTGGAATCTGCGGCAGCGGTGGCTTTTCCCTGTCAGCAGCCCAGGTCGATACAAGAATTAAAGCGGTGGTTACGGCAAGCATGTATGATATCAGTGCAGCCTCCCGTCTGGGAGCTGATAAGGAAAGTCTGCAAAAGACCAAGGAGAGACTCAGTGAACAGCGCTGGGTGGATGCTGAAAATGGCTGTCCTGAATGGATTCCATCTTATCCTGAGGAACCTGTGGAAAAGATACCGGAAGGACTTGATTCTGTTTCAGATGAGTTTTATCGTTTCTATGGCGTTAAAAGAGGACACCATCCAAATGCAAGAGCCGGTTTTACCACAACAAGCGATCTGTCATTTATCAATTATCCACTCCTTGACCATATAGATGAAATCTCCCCACGCCCGATTCTTCTAATTGTCGGCGACAGGGCTGCTTCCCGTTTCTTTAGTGAACAGGTCTATGAAAGGGCCGCAGAGCCAAAAGAACTTTATGTCGTGGAGGATGCAGAACATATTGACCTGTATGACAGAACAGACCGGATACCCTTTGATAAGATTGAAGGATTTTTAAAGGAAAACCTGAAATAAACAGGGGGATGGATATGAAAAGAATCGTAATTTTAATCTCTGCTGTATTCCTGCTGGGCATGACCGGATGCGGAAATTCAAGCAGCGCCCAACCCCTTTCTGATACTTCGGAGGAAAGCAGTACGGAACAGCAGGAAAAGCAAAAAACAGTTGAAAAAAACACTTCACAGCAGGAACATCCTGAGAGCGGACCAGTAGACAGAGAGGAGAACGAAACTATGAAAATATCTGTAAAATCAGCGAATTATGAAATGATTTATGAACTGAATAACAGCCAGGCAGCCAAAGATCTGTATGCACAGCTGCCGCTGACAATGGAAGTGGAGCCTTTCAGCAATAATGAGATGACTTTCTATCCTCCGCAAAAGCTGGATACATCAGGTACCCCTTTAAGTGGCGGCGAGGCCGGGTCCCTGTCCTATTATGAACCGTGGGGAAATGTAGTGATGTTCTATGCTCCCTGTGACCCCAACGGCAGCCTGTATGAGCTTGGAACGATTATATCCGGTAAAGAGGAAATTGATAAACTGAATGGTTCCATTACGGTTTCAGTTTATGAGGAATAGGGAGGAGAGAGGAAAAACATAAGGAGAAATGATTTATGGTAAGTAATGTAAAATTAAGTAATGGAACCTTAATGCCTATGGAGGGCTTTGGTGTATTTCAGGTGACAGACCCTGCCGTTTGTGAACAGACAATAATAGAAGCCATTAAAACAGGATACCGCCTGATTGACACGGCAAGCTCTTACCAAAACGAGGAAGCAGTAGGAAGAGCAATCCAGAAATCCGCTGTTCCACGAGGGGAACTTTTTATCACGACAAAGGCTTATATCCAGCAGATGGGATATGACAAGACCATGCAGGCTTTTGAAGAGTCGCTTCAAAAGCTGGGACTTGATTATCTGGACTTATATCTGATTCATATGCCCTTTGGAGATTACTATGGTTCCTGGCGGGCCATGGAAGAATTATATAAGGCAGGAAAAATCAGGGCCATCGGTGTCTGTAACTTTATGCCGGACCGCCTGCTGGACTTATGCAATAATGTGAAAATTATTCCCCAAGTGAATCAGATTGAGCGTCATCCCCACTACCAGCGTCTGGGAGATATGCAGGTTATGAAAGAATTAGGAGTACAGCCTCAGGCATGGGCACCATTTGCGGAGGGACTAAAAGGGATGTTTACGGAGCCGGTTTTGATGGAGATTGCAGCAAAGCACAGTAAGACGCCGGCACAGGTGATTCTGCGCTGGAATGTGCAGCAGGATGTAATTGTCATTCCGAAATCTGTTCATAAGGAGCGTATGGCAGAAAATCTGAATATCTGGGATTTTGAGCTGGATGCGGAGGATATAGAGAAAATCAGCGGACTTGATAAAGACTGTCCGTCTATGCTGGATACCAGAAAAATTAGTGAGGTGAAAAGGGTATATGATTACCTCAAAAATCCGGTTTTGACCAGTTTATAAT
>ERZ506775.773-NODE-773-length-11729-cov-4.32988_pt1 | contig 11729 bp, 9 predicted proteins | sample MGYA00513980_ERZ506775 | MGnify/ENA metagenome assembly ERZ506775 | reverse complement strand
AGTTCAGACGTGTGCTCTTCCGATCTCTCTGGCAATAAGTTTTCCCTTATAATTAAATTATACAACTATTTATACCATTTCCAAAGAAAAATCCTTATACTCCATGTCCAGTCGGTGTTAAGGCGAAGGAAGGAGATATAATTCTCCCAGGTCATTACCAGCTGTGCTTACAGGACGGCGGCAGGATTATGAACGATGCCTATAGGGCAGTTTTAACAGAATGGCGTAAGCCGGCAATAGTGACTGAATAAAAAACAACGGTATAAATTTTTGTAAGGCATGGAAATCACACTTCCATGCCCTTTTCGATCTATGTGTAGTATGCATAAAATAAACCTGTATTTCCCAGGAAAACAGGTACTTTTCGAATAAAAACAGGGGTATAAAAATTTATAACGTTGATAATATGCCGGACATTTATTATATTCTAACCATGCAACATGCAAGAAAGTTACAAAAAAAGAAGGGAGAGGTTTTTAGTGAAAGCATCCGGAAAACCGAAAGCCATAAGAAAGAAGAAAAGCCTGGCGGCAGCCATGAGGGACAACTGGCAGCTGTACATATTAGTACTACCGGCTATCATTTATTTTGTGGTTTTCAATTACCTGCCTCTGTATGGGATTCAGATTGCCTTTAAGGATTATAAGGCGGTGGATGGCATTGCAGGCAGCGCCTGGGTGGGGTTGAAGCATTTCAAGAATTTTTTCAACGCCTACTATTTTAAGAGGTTATTGTCCAACACCTTATTATTGAACGTGTATTATCTGCTGTGGAGCTTCCCGGTTCCTTTGATTCTGGCAATATTCCTGAATCAGATCCGGGGAAAAAAGAAGAAGAGGTTTATACAGACAAGTATTTATGTCCCCTACTTTATATCAACCGTAGTACTGGCAGGGATGCTCTATATTTTCCTCTCACCTACCAGCGGTATCCTGAATTTTGCCAGGACGGCTATGGGATTGAAGGCGATTGACTTCATGTCCGAGGCTTCGGCATTCCGTCCTATCTATATTATTTCAGGTATCTGGCAGGCGGCGGGCTACGGAACCATCCTTTATATTGCCACGCTGACCGGCATTGACCCGTCATTATATGAAGCAGCTGAAATCGACGGCGCCAGCATCTGGCAGAAAATACGTTTTATAGATATCCCGAGCCTGATTCCAACGGCCATGATGGTATTCATCCTGGACTGCGGCAAGATGCTTGCCTCCGATACGAACAAAGCGCTGGTTATGCAGACGCCCGGCAATATTCCTACCTCAGATATCATCGGCGTTTATGTTTACAATGTAGGTCTTGGAAGCGGACAGTTCTCCTACACGGCGGCCATTGGCCTGTTTGTCAATATCATCAACTTCATATTGATAATATCCGTCAACCAGGTATCCAAACGTATGACTGACGTGGGATTGTTCTGATAAAAGTGATTGAGAGGTTTTTTCGATGAAAAAGAAAGCAAAAAAGCAGATGAGCTTCAGCAATCGTATTTTTTACATGTTTAATTCGATATTCTGGATTGTCATCATGCTGATTATCCTGTATCCGCTCTATCTGGTGTGCATCGCCTCCGTATCCGACCCGGATGCGATTGTAAGGGGGCAGGTAATCTGGCATCCGGTGGATTTTTCCCTGATTGGCTATCAGGCGGTTTTTAAGTATAAGGAACTGTGGTCTTCCTATGCGAATTCCATTTTCTATACTTTTGCAAGCGTAGTCATCAGTATTCTGGTAACGCTGTCGGCGGCTTATGCGCTGTCAAGACCGAAATTCGTGGGAAAAGGAGTTATTAACTTATTCTTTGTATTCACCATGTTTTTCAACGGCGGCCTGATCCCCACATTCCTTGTAATGAAGAACCTGGGATTATATAATACCAGAGCGATCATTATTTTGATGGGCTGTGTCAGCGTCTGGAATCTGATGGTTGCAAGGACCTACATACAGACCAATATTCCCGGAGAATTGTATGAAGCGGCCATGCTGGACGGTGCCACGCATTTCCAGTATTTTTCCAAAGTGGTTCTGCCCTTAAGTAAAACGATTATTGCAGTTCTGGCTGTGTATTACGGGGTGGCGAAATGGAACGATTACTTTAACGGCCTGGTTTATTTAAGAGACAGAAGCCTGCTGCCGCTGCAGACAGTGCTTCGTGAAATCCTGGCGACGCTGCAGGTGGACAAATCCGGGGATTACATGATGTCCATGGCGGACAGCGCGGCGTCCATGAGTGAGGCAATGCGTATTGCCAATGTTTCCAAATACTGTATCATTGTAGTGGCAACAGGCCCTGTGGTGATTCTCTACGCAGTGATGCAGAAGTATTTTGAAAAGGGTGTTATGATCGGCTCTCTTAAGGGCTGATGCACCATCGTAAAATTATGGTATCAGCACAGTATGTGTTGTAATAGAAAAAGGAGGTTTTTCTTTATGAAGAAGAAAGCAATTGCACTTATGTTGGCGGCAGCCATGACAATGACGGCCCTGGCCGGCTGTGGAAGTTCATCCGGGACAACAACTGCCGGAAATGCTTCCAGCGAAGCTGCTTCCGAAGCGGGAAGCACAGGAACAGGAGAAGCTGCTGCGGCAGCGGACGGTAATTTTAATGAGACAGGCTATCCGATAGTTAACGAACCCATCACCTTAAAGGTTATGATTGCGGTGCGTGACAACGATTCCCTGACAAGCTTTGATGAAATGCCCGCGGTACAGCGTCTGGAAGAGCAGACCGGCATCCATGTGGAATGGGAACCCATCAAAGGCTCCGACTGGAGCACAAAGCTGAACCTGGCTTTTGCTTCCGGCGAATATCCTGACGTTATCCTTGCAACCAATGGTGGAAACGGCGGTGTGGACGATGAGGAATACGGCGTGACACAGGGAATCGTTATCCCTCTGGACGACCTGATTGACCAGTATATGCCTAACTTCACTTCCAGAAGAGATGCGGAAGACAATGACCCTACAGTCAGCCTGGTGGCCAGCGACGGGAAAATTTATTCCGTAGGCTATCTGGTAGGGCAGAATATCAATACCAACCAGCACTTTTTTATCAATCAGGAATGGCTGGATGCCCTGAACCTGGAAACACCTAAAAATGTGGACGAGCTGACCGAAGTATTCCGCGCATTTAAGACTGGCGATCCCAACGGCAACGGCGAAGCAGATGAGATACCTCTGGAAATGGGTCTGGATACCGGATTTAACGGCATCAGATATATGCTTCCTCTGTTCGGCCTTCCCTGCGACCCTGACAAATGGATTTATATCGACGATGATAAAAAAGTACAGTTCCTGCCTACACAGGAAGGCTTCCGTGACTGCATGGAATGGCTGCATATGCTCTATGATGAAGGCCTTGTTGACCCGGAACTGGTATCCCAGGACTTCAATACTGTAGAAACCAAGTTAAAAGAAGGAAATGTGGGCTTCTTTACCGCATGGCGCCTGGTTGCCATGGCTTATGACGACGGCGTGGCTTCCAATTCCGTTCTCTGGATGCCCGACAGCAATGCAAAGCTTTACCGTTATCTGGAACTGTGCAAACAGGGCGCTTTCGTGACAAGCACAAATGAAAACGTACCCGCTACCATGAGATGGCTGGACGCCCTGCTTGATACGGAAATGATGTTCTCCCTGTACTACGGCGAAAAGGATGCAGGCGATACCCTTGGCTGGAAATATGATGACAACGGCAAGATCACCGTTACCAACGATGGAAGCGCTGACGTTAAGAATTATATTGACTGTAATACCCTGTTCTTCGCACCCGGCAAATACCTGAGCGAAACCTTCAATATGCCTCTGCAGCGTACCGAGAAAACAGAGTACTGCCAGAAGTATGACGAGGCCGGCAATATCCAGAAATATTCCAACGACTATCTTGATATGGCGCCTCTGACCTCCGAGCAGCTTCAGGAAAGCACGCTGAAGGAAACAGATATTAACAACGCTGTTGTTGAAAATATCGCTGCTTTTGTAACCGGCGGTGTAACCGATGACAACTGGAATTCCTTTGTTTCCATGTTTGACGGAATGGGCGTTGCCGATTATGTACAGATGTATCAGGATGCAATTGATACTATGGAACTGGAATAATAATAACACACAAAAAGCTCTGCTGCCGGTTGGCGGCAGAGCCGTTTGTGTGTTATAAATATTTTGTGCTATAATAAAAAATAAGTATGGACGTCCTGACTGTTGCTTTTTTTTGCAGGGCACTTTAAGAAATATAACAGGGAAATGGGGGAGGCTTTTGTGAAAAAAATATGGGATGAATTAAAATCACAAAATATTTTTTACTATATTATTGTGTTCAGTATCATTGTAATACTGATCATTACATCGCTGGGGAGTTATCTGTACCAGTTTTATTATAAGACGATTTATTCGGACTTCCTTGTTTCTAATGAGGAACATCTTGACGCAGAAATAAACAGGCATGAAAATGATATGCAGATTATCAGGAATATCGTATATCAAATGGGTATAACTGAGGATGTGACCAAATTCAGACTGACGGAAAAACCGCAGGCGGCTCTCCAGCTGGAGAAGCACCTGTTTCAATATATAACGGTAAGCCAGTTTTTTCAGATGCTGCTTTACCAGTATCATGAAGACGATTATATGTACACCGGAACCACTTCGGTGGGAGTGGACTATTTTGCGGAACAGGGCTGTGTGATGGAGCTTTTGGACGCGGAAGAGGTAAAAGCGGAGATCCGATCCACGGACAAAGAACTGCGCATTTGGCCGGAACAATCTGTTTCCGGCTTCTGGATACAGATGTATATGGGCGGTGAGGACATGGTGCTTTATATGCAGGCCATTCCTCCGGCTTTCCAGGAAACGCTTCTGTTCGTTGTGCCGGGTTCCTATTATGATTCGCTGATGGAAAAAGACGAAGAGGATCTGAGGGAAGATTTTATTATTTATAAGGATGAAGTCATTGTTTCCCGGGGAAGCCTGGAGCTGCCTTCCGATGCGATCCTGCCGCTGTCAGGGGAAGAGGAGGGACAGCGCCAGGTTAAGATAGATGGGAAAAAATACCTGCTGAGCGTCCGGCAGGGGACAAGCGGCCTGACTTACTGCTCCCTGCAGTCGATGGAAGTTTTTTACGATAAAATTGTAACCGGACAGTGGGGGATTATTGTGCTGCTGAGCGTATGCGCCATCCCTGCGGCGTTTTTTATCATGGTATTTTCCAGACGCATGGCGGCAAAGGTGAAAAAAATGAACCAGCTGCTGGATTCCCAGGAGGAAACAAATTATAACTTAAGCAGCATAGGAAGCGGCATCCAGATGCTGGTGGAGGCGAACGAGCAGAAGGAGAAGGAAAATCTGCAGCTGAAGAAGACCCGGTTTGTCAGGAATTTTATCCGGAATGACTTCAAAAGCTGGGAGGAAGTGCTTCAGGCGGCGCAGAAAGCGTCCATAGAGATTGAAAACACCATGTACCTGGCCGTCCTGCTGGGAGAGCGCAGCGACAGCAATGAAAGCCGCGCCCATGCGATGATGCTGGATGTGATCGCGCAGGCGGCGCATCTTGACGGCTACGGCATCCATCTGGTCAGCAATAACCAGAGCCTTTTTGTCCTTTTTTCCGATTCGGCGGAACGGATCGAAGAGACGCTGGGTATGCTGTTTACCATCGGCAAGGAATGCCATGGGGAATTTGTAATGTCCGTAAGCAATTATCACCAGGATTTCATGGAAGGTTCAGCGGCTTATCTGGAGGCGGATACTGCGTTTGACAACCGTTTCCTGCAGGATAATAACAAAATCATCCGTTTTGGCGACGTGGCGCTGACGGATGTGGTGAATGTGCTTCCCGATTCCTATCTGCAGAAGCTGAAGGCGGCGCTGCGCAGCCGGGATAAAGCCGCAGTAGAGCAGGCCGTGGAGGATATCTGCAGGAGAATGACGAAGAAAAGCCCGTCCCTGCCCCTGTTCCGCCTGCTGTACAATGATATTATCCATGTGCTGATTTCAGAATGGAAGGCAGAAAATACCGGGCTGGAAAGCATTTACAACGTATTCACGCTTTCCCAGTGCCTTACCATCCAGGATTTTAACGATTTCCTTTGCGAGGCCTGCAGCCGAATCATTGAGACGAAGCCGGAGGAAAGCGTGGATCGTTCCAGGATTGTGGAAGAAGCGGCGGCTTATATGAAAGAGAATTTTGCCAAGCCGGAGCTTACCATGAGCATGCTGGCGGATTATCTGGGCATCAGCTCCGTTACCCTGGCGGTGGAATTCAAGAACCAGATGGATATACGGCCTTCGGATTATCTTGCCAACCTGAGGATGGAACGGGCCAGGGAGCTTCTCGTTTCCACCAATATGCTCGTCCGGGAAATCAGCCTGTCGGTGGGCTATGAGGACGATCATGTATTTACCCGCCGTTTTAAGAAGTACACGGGAAAAACGCCGGGACAGTACAGGGAGGAGCATACGATATAGTTTTACGGAAAATTAACAGGAAAGTTGAAAAGCTTTCCGCCGTCCGTCTTGTTGAGTAACACGCGCAGGAGGAGGAACCGAGAGTCCTGAAGGTTGCATTTCCCTATACTTCTGGTATCAATGAGGTTTATGATGACGGCACTTATGGCGGCTGTGTATATGACTGGCTGATTGAGATTGCCAAGTATACAGGCTGGCAATATGAATTTATGACAGAAGGAAATGCATCAGAACAGCTGAGTAAAATGGCCAATTGTGAATATGACCTGATGGGGGCATGTTCTACAGGGAAGAATTCAAGGATCTTTATAATTACCCCTCTTAAATAATGGGATCCAATTATTCCCTGCTTATCTATCATCAGGAAGATACGGATATAAAAGGCTATGACTATAATACGCTGAATGGAAAACGGATAGGCGTTTTGAAACGAGCGGTCCAGAAAATTGAACGGCTGCAGGAATTTCTGACATTCAATAATATTTCCTGTGAGCTCGTATACTATGAGGATACGACGGAGTATGGGAACTGCCTGGAAGGCGGCAAGGTGGATTTAATGCTTCGCGCGGATGTATACATGCAGGAGGAAGCGGCCGCCTGGCCTGGCTGGACACACTGCCGGAGCCGGAATCGGTTCCTTATGCAAAGAATGATCCCAGGTGGAGCCGTTTCGGCAAGTCGATCTGCCGGGGCTGGCGGTTTGTGCAGCATTTTAAGAGCCGGTACCGCCCTGAATTTCTGCTGGGCTGGGACATAGGACGGGCGGCTATGCTGGCCCGCTGGGGCCGCTATCTGGGCTGGATCACCGAAGGCGAGGCTGTGGGTATTCTGTGGGAGCTTTCACAAAAGGCTGTCCAGGAGCTGCACAGCTGGCGGGAGTTTGCCCGGTCATACATATTTGGCGGCCTGATGTGGAAGCTTATTTGCGGCGATGGCGCGGCGAGCTATCTTGGCTATCTGGCAGATGCCGCAACCGATCTTCTTACCGGAAGCGCTGAGGAGGACGAAGGACAATGGAGGAAATGCCCATGGCCGGAAGCCCGCAGAATTGGGTTCCGTGTGTAATTCCTTCTTGGGGGGCATGGGAAGCTATGGAATATGTATTCATTAATGAAGAAAACCGCAAAGAAGTGACAGACTTTATCGTTGAACACTGGCTGTCAGCAGAAATGGTCATCCGTGGTGCTATTGTTGACATGACGAAGGTTGATGGAATTGCGGTATTAGAGGATAAAAAAATTATCGCGTTGCTGACTTTTGCAGTTAACGGAGATGTATGCGAAATCATTTCTTTGGATAATCTGACAGAAGGCGAAGGCATTGCTTCCTCACTGATTGAAAAAATTATTGCGGCTGCGCGTCAAAAGCATTGTAAAAAGGTTATTGTAATTACGACGAATGACAATATTAATGCCATTCGCTTTTATCAAAAGCGCGGCTTCGACATGGTAAAACTATACCATAACGCGTTAGATGCTTCGAGGCGATTGAAGCCGCAAATTCCGCTGCTTGGAGAGAATGGCATACCTTTACGGCGGCCTTTTTCCAACCTTTTTTATACCAGGACAGGAACCGGAAGAAGCGCCCGACAGATGAAAATTTAAGATACACAGACGGCATCTTAGGAAATGATTAATAAATTTTGAGGGAATAAATAATAAATGAAGCATTCGGACTCAATATAATAAGTATAGAAAAGCAACTGCAAAAAAAGAACGGTTTTATAAAAAATAAAAAGGAGAGCGGTGATGAAGGAAAAAATACTTGTCGTTGACGATGAGAAAGAAATTGCGGATCTGATAGAAGTATATCTTCAAAACGAAAATATGGAGGTATATAAATTCTACACGGGGAAGGAGGCCCTTGCCTGTATTGAGAGTGTGGATTTTGATTTGGCCATATTGGATATCATGCTGCCGGATGTCAGCGGGCTTTCCATATGCCAGTTTATACGAAATAAGGAATACACATATCCGGTAATCATGCTTACGGCAAAGGATGGGGAGACGGATAAGATCACCGGGCTTACGCTTGGCGCGGATGATTATATTGCAAAGCCCTTTCTCCCTCTTGAGCTGACCGCGAGAATAAAAGCCCAGCTTCGCCGGTATAAGAAATATAATGTAAATTCCATTTTCCCGCCGGCAGAGAGGATTCTTAAGCATGACGGGCTGGTTATGAACCTCAAGACATATGAATGCTGGATTGATGAAGAAAGCCTGACGCTGACTCCCACGGAATTTCTGATACTGAAAATACTTTTGGAAAACAGGGGCAGCGTAGTCCGTTCAGAGGAATTATTCCATGAAGTCTGGCAGGAAGAATATTACAGCAAAAGCAATAATACGATTACCGTACACATCCGCCATCTTCGTGAAAAAATGAAGGATACCGGAGAAAGGCCCAGATATATAAAAACGGTATGGGGGGTCGGATATAAGATTGAAAAAATTTAGAAAAACAAATTCGGATTATACAAAGCTTAACCGTATTACTTTTTTCAGGGGACTGGGAATTATGCTGGGGGCGGTGTCCGCTGTCCTTTTGCTGCGGGCGATGACCAGAGGGCATCTGGCGGATACTATTGTCCTATGGATTACGCGTATTTTTTCCCTGAATGAGGATCAGGCCGATATGATATATTTTAAGGCAGTTACGGCGAATATGCAGTTTATTCTTGGTATTGTGATCATTATATTTGTATTTTTGCTGTTCTATATGCTTCTGTATTCCTATAAAAGATACTTTGATGAGGTCTTATCCGGAATTGATAAGCTTATGGAGGATGGGGACGCCATATCGCTGTCTCCGGAGCTGGAAACGGTTGAACGCAAATTGAATTATGCAAAACAAACGCTTAAAACACAGGCGGACGAAGCCAGGAAAACCGAGCGGCAGAAGAATGAGCTTGTCGTATATCTGGCCCATGACATTAAGACCCCCCTGACCTCCGTAATCGGATATTTAAGTCTTTTGGATGAAAATCCTGACATGCCCGATGATAAGAAAATAAAATATATCCATACTGCATGGGAAAAAGCAAGCCGCCTGCGGATACTGGTGAATGAATTTTTTGAAATTACCCGCAATCATTCTGAACCTATATCGCTTCAAAAGGTTAAAATTGATCTTTATTATATGCTTGTCCAGATTTCAGAAGAATTGTATCCTCAGCTGAGCGCCTGCAAAAAGCGCATAGAAAACAATGTGGGCGAGGATATATCCGTGTATGGGGATTCTGAGAAGCTGTCCAGGGTTTTCAATAATATTCTGAAAAATGCCATAGCTTACAGCGAGGATGAAAGCGTCATATCTGTCTTTGCAGAGGAATTTCCCGAAAAAACGGTGATCCGGTTTGAAAACAGGGGGGAGATTCCGGGCGATAAGCTCGGCCTGATTTTTGACAAATTCTATCGCCTGAGCAGTGCAAGGCAGAGTGAAACCGGAGGCTCCGGGCTTGGGCTTGCCATCGCCAGGGATATTGTCACCTTACACGGCGGCCGGATAAAAGCGGAAAGCAGTAATGGATTAACCTCTTTTGTGATTGAGCTTCCATCGATACGGGAGGAACTCACCATGGCTCCTTAGCGTTTTCTTAAGAATTCATTTACCGTTTCTTAGAAATCGTTTATATGAATTTAAAACACTGCCTGTTCCTGAATGGTATGCTGAATATGCCTGAGGGGACAGGCAATTTTTTTTTAAGGAGGCAGAAATTGAAAATAAAAATGACACGGCAGGGCATCACAGTCCTGGGGCTGGCGGCAATGCTTTTGGGCTTGACAGCCTGCGGAAAACAGGCCGGTATCGAAAAGTCCGATGCATCCTATGTTGCAAGCTTTTACGATATCCCAGATACCGTGACAGGTATCTCAAGGCTCCTGATTAAAGACAATGCAGCGTATATGTGCTGCTCGGAGGCAAACGGCGTCTCCTATCTGGCATCAATGACGGTTGATGACGGGGGATTTCAAAAGCTGCCGTTAACTATGGAAGCCTCAGAATCCCTTTTGGATTTTGCCTTTGATCCAAAGGGCAATATATGGGCGGTTACCATGGAGGCTGCAGGAAGCTATCATCTGAAAAAATTCGATAAAAACGGCAGGAAGGCCCAAACCGTTGAGCTGACGGAGCTGCTGGATGCTTCAGCCCCTTCTTCCACTGAAAGGGAGCTGTTTATGAGCATTGATGCGCAGGGGAATATCTGTGTGGCGGAAAAAAGCGGAAATACCTTGGCATATATGTTTGATAATGCGGGGCAGTTTTTGTTTCCTCTTAGCTATGAAGGAAATCTTATGACCACAATAACAACTGCCGAAGGACAGATTGGAGTGTGTGCCTCCGCAGCGGATCGGATGAGTTATGATTTGCTTCATGTGGATATGAAAAGCAGGGACTGGAGTGAGGACAGGATTCATCTGGGAGCAACGGCGGGCCTGTTTGGGGGGAGCACAAGTAATTTTTACCGGTTTGATTCCTCCAGCCTGTATGGCTATCCTGCTGGAGCGCGGGAAGGAAGGCAGCTCTTTAGCTGGACGGATGTGGGGCTGGGCGCGTCGGATGTGCATTTGGGCGAGCTTTCGGATGGACGGTTTCTTGTTTTGACAGCTTCCCCGGATCAGAGGGCAGAGCTTTCGTATGATTTGGCCGTGCTTTCCCAGGGGGTGGATGAACGTGTTGCCCTGAGCATGGTGAGCCTGACGGCAGGGCCGGGGGTGGTTCAGGCTGTTTCTGATTTTAATAAGACAAACAGCCGGTACCGGATTGAACTGACGGAATATTTTCCATATGAGCAGAACGTGTCGGATGAGGAATGGGACAGTGCTGTTTTGAATCTTAACACCCGCATTATTTCAGGCGATATGCCGGATATTCTGGATATGAGCAATTTGCCGGTCCAGGTTTATCACAAAAAAGGGCTGCTGGAGGACCTTTATCCATACATGGAGAACGATCCGGACATTCACAGGGAAGACTATTTTGAAAATGTGTTTACCGCCATAAGCTTGGACGGAAAACTTCCTTATATTACAGATGGGGTGGGCGTATCCACAATGCTGGCCGATGGGGAAAGCATGAATGGCAAAACCGGATGGACGCTTCAGGATTTGGAGGAGCTGCTGAATACATATGGGGCGGATTCCGTAAGCAACCTGTCGGGCGCCTTTTTTCTCAAAATTATGCTCCAGACGGACAACTGCTTTGTTGACTGGACTTCAGGCAAATGTTCCTTTGATTCGCCTGAATTCATAAAATTGCAGATCGGA
>ERZ506775.756-NODE-756-length-11859-cov-6.12911_pt1 | contig 11859 bp, 6 predicted proteins | sample MGYA00513980_ERZ506775 | MGnify/ENA metagenome assembly ERZ506775 | reverse complement strand
ATCTATTTTACTGAATTTTTTCCGGAATCTTCCCAAAGGGCTTTCGGAATCGGCAAAAATTGACGGCGCAACACATTTTGATATCTTATTTAAAATTTATCTGCCTGTTTCCATGGCGTCCGTTGCAACACTTATTTTGTTCAATATGGTTGGGCTTTGGAATGAATGGTTTACAGGAATGATTTATTTAAAGGATATGGACTGGCATCCGCTGCAGACATTTCTGCAGCAAAAGCTCAACAATCCCATCGATCCAACAAAGATGACGAGGGAGGAGCTGGAGTTGGCATCAAAATTATCGGACCGTACACTGATGGCTGCACAAATTTTTGTGTCCACGGTGCCGATTATGGTGGTATATCCATTTGTGCAGAAATATTTTATGACAGGAATCGTATTGGGTTCCGTGAAAGAATAACGGAGGTTTGGCAAATGAACGAGACAAGAATTGATATTACACATATTCCATTCAGCAGATATGGGGCATATGTATCTGTTTCCAGAGATGAGGGGAAAAAAGAGCTTATCATTCACAATGTGAAGAGACGATTTGAGGAAGGCCCCATGTTTTCCCTGACCTTTGGAAAAGACGAACTGCAGGATTTTGTATGTATGGCAAGCCCTGAAAAAATCCGGGTGGAAAATGAAAACGGACATGCGCAAATCTATATCAGAGATGACCAGACTGTGGGAATTGAGAGTTTTGGCCTGGATTTACAGGTAAGTCTGCTTCGGAGCAACGGATACGGTGTGGAAGAAAGCGACAGAACGTTCCGGATGATTTCCGTGGAGCAGAGAACCTATACAACTTTTGCTGTAGAACAGGGGGCCGCTTATCTGGAAGGGCCATTTGAAGCGTACAGCACCTGTGAAAATTTGAAAAATAAGAAAAAACAGTTACACGTAAGCTGTGAAAACGGACATATCCTGATGGCGCTGACCCTGTCTTTTGTAGAGCCTAAACCGGTTATACTGCCGATTTGTCCAAAAGAAGAAATGGAAGCGGTCAAAGCAGAGTGGGACAAATTCCTCGGTTATCTGTCTGAAAATGAGGAGGCGGATGAGGAAACAGGAGAATTTGCAAGAATTACCTGGTACAATCTCTGGTCCAGCTTTGTGCACGCGGAAGATGTATATCAGCATGATACCATGCTGATGTCCAAGAAGTATATGAGCTCTGTTTGGAGCTGGGATCACTGCTTCAATGCATTGGCTATGGCTAAAATCAGCAAGCAGAAAGCAATGGAGCAGTTTGAGGCACCGTTTGTCCTGCAATCGGAGCATGGGGTGCTGCCGGATATGTGGAATCCCCATAGCGAGATTGTATGGGGCGTGACCAAGCCGCCTATCCATGGATGGTGTTTCTCCAGACTGATGGATCAGTATGATTTTGAAGCAGCGGAATTAAGAAAAGTTTTTGGTTATCTGAAGAAACTGACCGGCTGGTGGATGGAATACAGCGATACGGATCATGACGGTATACCGGAGTATCCGCAGGGCTGTGACAGCGGCTGGGATAATGCAACACTGTTTGACTGCGGCTTCTTTGTCGAGACACCCGATCTGCCTGCATTTCTAATTCTGCAGATGCAGACGCTGTCAAGAATTGCAAAAGAGCTGGAGAAAAAGGAAGATACCAGCTGCTGCTGGACGAAAGAGGCAGAGCATTGGGAGAAAGAAGCCAACGAGTTGCTGGAAAGATTTTACGAACATAGCTGGAATGGAGAACGCTTTGTAGCGAAAATGAGCGGAGCACATACATGTGACGGAAATTCCACCTGTCTTCTGGCGCTGATGCCGCTGGTTCTCGGAGAGCTTCTGGATAAGGAAAAAAGAGAGAAGCTGAAAACAATTCTGGAAAAGGATTTCCTTACGGCAAACGGGCTGGCAACAGAAATGCCGTCCAGCAAAGAGTATGAATCGGATGGATATTGGAGAGGCCCTATCTGGGCGCCGACGACTTATCTGCTGATTGACGGCCTGCGCAGAGGAGGATATGCTTCCCTGGCAGAGCAGATTGCGGCAAAATACTGTCATATGTCCTGCAAAATTGCAAAAGGAAATTACGAGAATTTCGATGCGCTGACCGGGGAAGGCCTGAGAGCACCCGGCTATACTTGGGCAGCCAGTGTTTACATGCTGCTTCACTGGGAGTATGGAAAATAACAGAGTTCGTTGATCGTGGGGGCGCAGGCAGCCGATCCTGCGCCCTGAAAAACCGGATGGATGCAGAGGAACGTGAAGGTTGGGGGTCCCTTCCAAACTGCTGATAGGTGCAGTATCGCAGGAGGTATAAGGATGTATCAAATTGAAAATGACGATTTAAAGGTAATACTGTCCGATACGGGTGGTCTTGTGCGGATTTATAATAAGCTGACCGGACAGGAGAATCTTTTTTCTGACTGTGGATTCAGCTTAGTGTCTGACTTGGCAAAGAAAAATCTGGCCGGGAAGGACATGGATTTTGCAGTCAGAGAAATCAGCGGGACGGAAGTGGTCTTACAGGCTGAGTGTCAGGAGATACAGATTATCTTACATAACAGTCTTCTGGAGAATGAATTGAATTGTTACATGGAAATAAAAAATACAGGAGCGCCGGTTGCACTGGATTATCTGGATTTGATAAAGGGCTGTTATGAAGGTGATGTATATCTGTGCAGCAGCAGTACGGAAATCGGGCATGGGGATGCGGGGAATACCGATTTGAATATACAGGCGCAGATGGAGGCCTATCCCTTTTTTGCGGAAGGCAGCCTGTTTTTCGGAATTGACTGGCCGGTTGCACAGCATACCCTAAACGAAGGGAAAAACTTTGTATGCCGCCAGTATATCGGGGATAAACTGGAAACCGGAGGTACATGGAGGTCAAGGACGTTTACGGCAGGAATTTCCCGGAAAGGGGAGGCAGCCCGGGCATTTATGGAACATCTCCGGAGATTGCGGGGGCGGGAGACAAGACGGGCGAGTTTTTATTTCGACTGGCTGACCCACGCCTCGGAGGGAACCAATGCCGGGGAGATGAACCGGAATCTGGATTTCATGGAGTGGCTGCAAAATGAGTATGGCGTACATTTTGACATCTATGCAGTAGATGATGGTGCGGTGGAAAGCCGATGGGGAAGAACTTTTGACAAATATCGTCTGGTACATGAGGAATTGTTCCCTGACGGATTGCGTGTCTGTGCAGAACGGTGCCGTAAGTTAGGGATGGATTTTGGCGTATGGATTGGCCCGGACGGGTTTGGCGATGAATTTGAATACACGGAGGGCAGAATCGGGGATATTACCAATATGGTACGGGAGTGGAAGCTGCATCTGTTTAAGATTGATGCCTGTGTATCGGTGCCTCTGACGGATGACCCTTATCATAATGAGAAATACATGCAGCGCTTTGAACGTTTGATGCAGGAATGCCGTGAAATCAATCCAAGGCTGATTGTTATCAATCATCGGATTACGAATTCCCCCTATATTCTGGGAATTTTGGATTCTACCCTCTGGCAGGGAGCGGAAAGCTATCCGGACGTATTTTTATATAACGAGCACAAGGCCAGACTCTTTACCAGGTATGCAAGCTTTGAGCGGAAGTGCCCGTCTTACTTTGGCGAATACAGCGCGCTTCTGGAGGATCATGGAATCTGTATGAACGGAATCAGCCATGGATGGCAGTCCGAATTTGTGGTACAGGCCTTTGGAAGAGCCCTGATGCTTTCGCCGGAGGTATATGGCTGTCTCTTTATGCTTCCGGATGAGGATTTTAAGGATTTGGGTTATTTATCACGGCTGGCTGAGGAGAAAAAGGAACTGTTATCACATACGGAATATCTGGAAGAATTTCATTGTTACCTGCATAAAGGGGAACAACAGGCGCTGTTGTGTATGGTAAATGATGACTGGAATGTTTCTGAGGTTACGATGGAGCTTAAGGAACTATTGCCTGATTTTAAAGGCTGCAGCGCACGCATTTTATATCCGGTTAAAGGAGAAGCATTGAATTCTGCCGGAGACAGGCTGTGTCTTTCCATGTCTCCCTTCAGTGTCGCTTTGATTGAAGTGAATACGGAGGAAGAAAGCCGGGAACAGGATATCCGTATTTCCACACTGAAGGCCGGAATGATGAGAGCTTCCTCCGTTTATTTGGGAAACGCAGAAGCCAGGAGGCCGGAGGAGTCGGATATCCGGAATGCAGAATTTACAAAATTCCAGGTTTCCAGTGATGCATCTGAGGCACAGGCTCTTTTGCAGCTGCCGCCATCGAAGCAGAAAGCTGTTGCAGCATGCAGGGAAGCGTTTTTGAAGAAAATCAAGAGGGAGTGCGGCGGCGTTGCGGAAAATGCATGGGATGGAGATCCGCTGACACAATGGAATGATTATGCGGATGCCGTCAGAAAGGACAGTGTGTGGCGGCTGGATTTAGGAGCGGTCTATCCGGTGAAAAAGGTGGTTATACAACTATCGGATAAGGGATACGGCCCTACCAGATATACCGGGAATATTATGGATTATGAGGATATGGTATACTGTGAATACAGCAGGGACTGCAGGGAATTCCGAAAGGAAAAAATGAAGGTTTTCTACAAGAGAGTTCCCATGTATTGCGATTCTCAGCTGGACAGGGTTGCCATTGAATTCAGGGAAACGGCGGACATCCGGTATCTGCGTATGAAGCTGGATATGCTGTGTGTGGAGAACATAAAGGTATACGAACAGACAGCTCTGGGAGTCCGGGAAGTGAGTGCTGAAGGATGGAAGGGAAATAACCTGCTGACAAACAGGCTTCCCAAAGCTGTGTATACGCTGGAGTATGAGCCGGGTATTGAGTTGGAGAACAGATATGTGGCAGTTACGGCTAAACCGGAGAGCCCTGTCAGAATCGCATTGAATCAGGAGTCTGCGGTTGTCTGGGCAGAAAAAGAAGACGGTTCTGTCATTCCTTTTACCAATGCAAGCCCGCTGTACCCGGCTTATCACTGGGAATGCGGAACGGATTTGCCGGGGACAGGCGGCTGGACATTTTATCACAAAGCAGATAAAGATTTGGGCGGCAATAAGATAAAACTGAAACTGGCCTGGTACGGAATTGAGGAGCCGGAGGATCTGAGGATAAAGGTGGATGGATATTCGGTAATTAACGCAGTTTAAAGGCGTTTGACAAGAGATTTTGTGAAGGAAAGAATCAATGAGGAGAAGAAAAAATGGGGTTATCATGCAGAATTGAAAATGACGGCAGCCTTACGGTATACAATGAAAGTACCTGTCTTATCAAAAATATGTATCCCGGTATTGACGGACATCCCGTCCATGCATTACAGATTATCAGAGAGGATAAGCGTGTGGTATGGGTGACAGCGCATGGAAATATCGCGTGCAGGCTGCCGGAAGCTGATGAGAATTGCTTTGCACTGGAATATGCGCTGGAAAATTATGAGGTTCCAGTCCATACCATTCATTTTTTCCTGCTGGCGGATATTCAGGCGGAAGGCTTCTACCAGGCAGCGGAAGGAATGGGAAAGGACACTGGTTATTACGGGAAAGAAGAAATTCTGAAAAAAGGGACTCTGTTAAGCTATGGCTTATGTTCTCTGCAGTATGGAAAAGATTTCCTTACGATTTACACTACTTCCCAGAACCATTATGAGACAATCTGTGAATTGAATGCCGGTGAGAAAAACCGGTACACGGACGGAGATGATCTCAGAAACATGGAGGAAGTGGAGCAATTGTCTTTCCATGTAAGAATGGAAAATACGAACAGAGGGCAGGAGGTTTTTGAAAAAGTAAAGTTTATTTTGACAGATTCCCTGGAAGACGGCCTGAATAAGGCAGCGGAAGAGATTGGCCGGAATATGTCCGCGAGACTGTTCATGCCTCCTGCGTATCACTGGTGCTCTTGGTATTATTGCTACCAGAATTTTGACATGGCTCAGTTGAGAGAATATGTAAAGGGCTTTGCCGGGCAGGGAAGCGGTGAGAAAATCAGGTATTTTCAGATGGATGTAGGCTATTGCCCGTCCATGGGGGATTGGCTGGAACCCAGTGAACGGTTTCCGGAGGGGCTGGAAGCGGCATTCCGGGAGATTCGTGAGGCCGGATATACACCGGGCGTCTGGGTGGGCGCTTTTATGGTAGGAAACCGAAGCAGGCTGTATCGGGAGCATCCGGACTGGATATTACACGATTTGGAAGGAAAGCCTTTGGTTTTGTGGGTTATGGATAATGAACCCAAGGTCTGGGGCTATCAGGATGAAGAATACTATTGCCTGGATACCTCCCATCCGGATGCCATGGCCTATATGAAAAAGGTCTTTACAACCTTCCGGGGATGGGGTGTAGAGCTGTTTAAGACAGACTTTATGCTCTGGGGGCTTCAGGACAGCAGCCGGGTGAAGCGTTATGTACCGGGTAAAACCTCTGTGGAATATTTCAGGGAATTTTTACAGGTGATTCGGGAAGCGATCGGGGAAGAAAGCTATTGGCTTGGCTGTATCGCGCCTTATTTACCGTTCGTCGGCTATGCGGATGGTATGAGAATCGGCGGGGATGTCGGTTCCAGATGGGATGGCGGGTTCTGTCCTCAGAATATGATGCGCTGTCTGGTTGGCAGCAATTATATGAACCATAATTATTTCCAGACAGACCCGGATGCGGTGATGCTTCGGGATTTCCAGATTCGACTGACAGAACGTGATATTCACAGCTTGGCATTGCTGGCCGCTTTATCGGGAGGCTGTATTTATACCTCAGACCCGCTTCATCGGATAGCGCCCGACAGAGAGAAGCTTTTTGAATTTATTCAGCCCGATAAACGGAGAAAGCCCACGTTGCCGTTTCTTTCCGAAGTTCGGCCGGAGATTGTGATGGTACATAAAGAGGAAAAAAAGGCACTTGTGTTTGTCATGAACAAAGCGGAAACGGATTTCCGCGCTGCCTATACGCTGGAAAGTCTCGGAATCCCTTCCGGTTGGAATGTATTTCGCTTTAAAACAGGGGAAAAAGAGGAATTATGGAAAGATCAGCTGGTAGTGGATATTCCTCCTCATGGCTGCCGTCTGTATCTTGTTGCAGAGGACGAAAATGTTGTTCCGGATTATGAGAAGCTGTGGAACAATCTTTGATAATTGCGTTCTCTTAGAATATCACATCGGTGGAAAGGACTTCTTTTTGTTTTTTGCTTTGACAGTGGAATGAAAACAAAATTGAAGTCCTTTCCCTCGGTCTGTCAAAAGCAGAAAAGGAATAAAAATATGATTCGGACGGTTATTTTTGATATTGGGAATGTACTTGCAGGATTTGCCTGGCATGAGTACTATGAAAAGCTGGGCTTTGATGCGGCGATGGCGGACCGGCTGGGCCGTGCCACTGTTTTAAGCGGTGACTGGAACGAATATGACCGTGGCTGTATGAGCGATGAAGCTATAGTTTCTCTTTTTGTGGAAAATGATCCTGAAATTGAAGCTGAAATCAGACAGGCAGTAAGCAGTATCACTGGTATAATGACACATTACGGTTATGCTGTTGACTGGGTGAAGGAACTGAAAAGAAAAGGCTATAGGGTACTGGTACTGTCTAATATATCCCGGAAAATATTGCAGGAATGCTGGCTTGCATTGGATTTCCTCCCTTATATGGATGGCGGGATCCTGTCTTTTCAGGATAAACTGCTCAAGCCTATGCCGGAGATTTACCATTTGATTTTAGATCGTTATCATCTGAAGGCGGAAGAATGCGTCTTTTTAGATGATATGCAGATGAATGTGGAGGCTGCCAAACGGCTTGGAATCCATGGCATTTGCTTTGAAAATCAGGCACAGGCGATGGAAGAATTAAAGAAAATGGGTGTGGAATAAAAAGTATAGTAAAAACTGTAGATAAAAGAATATTTTTTAAGGGCATGGTGAAAGCCACGCCCTTTTGCTTGTATTATAGATTCTGGGTGAAGAGCTGCTTAACCAGCCCTTCACCCAGAAATGGCAGCTTATAATCTTGATAACTATTCTAAAAAAAATATTTCAAGTTGGGACATTCTCCGCTAAGCTAAACGCATTTCAGCAGAAAATCACTGCCAATTGCGTTATTCTGATCGCAGCCGCTCAGTCAATGTCTTTTTCTCAATCGTTTTGCAAATGGAATAGCTGATTGCCATTTGAAGCCCAATCATCAATATACCAAACAGCAAAACAGGGAACACAGAAAAATGGAACGAAATAAACTTAAAAGAAAGAATGTCGCGGCCCAGATAAGAAAGCCCATAACCACAAACGACACCTAAAATGACAGACACTAAAAGGGATTTCAGACTTATGCCAAGTCCCTCTTGATAAAGCATCGACCGCAGCTGTTTTCCGCTCATTCCTACAGCCTGCAGCAGTGCAAACTCCTGCTTTCTCACGATCATGCTGGTAATCAGCATATTTACCATATTAAGGATACCAAATAGGAATAGGAATAAACAAACACCGTAAACACTGCCCATAATTGCATTCATCCAGTTTTCGATCATTGAAAAATCGTCCAGATACACTTTCAGAGTGAGATTTGTATTCCTGTTGACCAATTCCTGCAGGCTGTTTTGCACTGCCCGCTCATTATCGTGCGCACAGAAAACTGAAATATGTGTTGTCCAATTATAAGAAGATACTTCATGAATAGTATCAGGAGATACATAAAACAGCCCAACATCCTGAAAATAGGCAATTCCTTTTACGGAAAATTCTTTTTCGGTTACGCCATCCCCGGTATTGATCTCAAAGGTAATTTTATCACCTACACTAAAGTCCATTGGGACATTGCTTCTATCAATCCGAAACTGGTTTAATATGACGCCATCTGTTCCCAAAGTTGTATAATCCACATTACCATCTACAATTTCTCCCACATTTTCAATGAGTTCAGGCGATATAGAATTTATTACTTCCCGCATGGGTTCTCCATCGCTGTCTGTGAGTATGGGAGCTTTTACCCGGACGATGATACTTTCATCCTTTATTACTTTTTCAACGCCGACAATATTAGTCACTTCCCGTAAAAGATCGTCCGTAAAAGGATTATCCTTTGCTATTTGCGGCAGACGTTCATAAAAATTATCTAGTGATACGCCAATCATGAAGTTTTCATTCAGCGGATAGGTTTGCAGCATCATAGTTTTTAAGTTTATGGAACCAATGAACAGCGCCATAGCAATAATTAGTGTCCCGCTTATGGAAAGTGAGATTATGGACATCCTGTTTTTCTTTTTATTTACCCTCAGACTATTTTCAGCAAGGCTTTTTGGCGTAATTTTGTTTAAGGTTTTATGGCATTTCTGGTCTCTGGATTCAACATATTTCATAGCTTCAATCGGAGAAATCTTTGCTAAGATTTTTGTGGGTTTTTGTAGAGAAAGACTGATAACACATTTTATTAAAAGGCCCGAAGCAAACGCAATTACCATGTCTTCCAGAATCCATGTACCTGACGAAAGCAACATTCCGAAAAATAATGCAAGCAGCATCCCGACAGGAATACACCGTATTGCCAAAATGTTTCCCTGAACGCGCAAGAAAGCTTTTAATTGCGTTCCAGTTGTCCCTAACGATTTTAGCTGTGCGAAAGTATGGATAGAGTCTGTAACGGAAATATAGAAAATGCTGTATATAGCAAAACTGCTTGCAAACATAAGCAGCAGGGCAAAGGAGGCAAACAGAAAAATCTGCGTCGGCTCAAATTTTACACCCTCGATATAATCATAATTCAGGATAACATTGTAATCGCTTACTCCGGCAGAGGTTCCAATTGCCTTGAGTAACTCCAGTGTTTCCTCTGCCGTCATGCTGGAGGATGATGTATCCAAACATACAACCACGTCAAGCGTATCCGGACGTTGGTCTGTAAAACGGGAAGTTTCCACATCGGCATTTTCCTGAATCACGGAAAGCCGGTAAGCATCTGAAAACAAAAAATCGTATTGCTTTGCTTTTTCCTGTTCCGCGTTTTCTATCAAGCCACAGATATTGAAATCCCGTGTCACTGGGCGGTGGGTCAAACTATCAATATAGGAGAGCGTTATCATATCGCCAATTTGATGGGATTGTCCGCTGATCTTCAAGTATTGTTTAGATACTAAAACTTCGTTTTCCTTTTGGGGAAACGTCCCGCCAAGAATATGGCATCCAGTCGCATCCATAACCATTTTATCCATATAAGCATAATTGGCCCGTCCGCTTTCTGTCGTGCTGCTGCCAAAATACTTATAAAAACCCACTTTGTCAAATTGAGGTTCTGTTTCCAAGATTGCAATGGTTTCAGGGGAGACGGCTTGATACATGGCATGGTAAGCAGAACTATTTGCCCGATCAAGGGCATCGTTCAGAAAGACAATAAATACAACTGCCATCAGGAAAGTTGACAGGATAATAATGATACTTAAAAGCACAGTTTTCATTTTGTGGCTTTTCAAGTCTGCCTTTGCTATTTTCTTTACAAAAAAGTTGGTATCATTTTCAAAAGGCCATGTCATTCCGGTTATCTCCTTTCGACGGCGATCCTGCCGTCTTCAATCCGCACAATACGGTCGGCAAGCTGGGCGATTTCGGTGTTATGGGTGATCATGACGATGGTCTGGCGAAACTCCCCGCTGGTGCGCTTCAAAAGTCCCAGAACGTCGGCGCTGGTTTTACTGTCCAGGTTTCCGGTCGGTTCATCGGCAAGGATAATCGCCGGTTTGGTAATCAGGGCGCGGGCAATCGCCACACGCTGCTGTTGGCCGCCGGAGAGGGTGTTCGGCATATTTTTCAGCTTATCCCCCAAGGCCAGCATACGCACCACGCCGTCCATAAAGTTCTGATCTACTGTGTCGCCATCCAGCTCCACGGGCAGGACGATGTTTTCATACACATTCAAGATCGGCACCAAATTGTAGTTCTGAAAGATAAAGCCGATATTGCGGCGGCGGAAGATCGTCAGTTCTTTATCGTTCTTCTTTGCCAGTTCGTCGCCCCGGACGATTACGCTACCGGAGGTAGGCGTATCAAGTCCGCCCATCATGTGAAGCAGCGTGGATTTGCCGCTGCCGGAGGTTCCCACCACGGCCACAAATTCGCCCTGCTCCACGGAAAAGTTTACACCGTCCAGAGCGCGGGTAATGTTGGGTTTAACGCCATAATACTTTTTAAGGTCAATCGTCTGTAAAATACGCATATCAGAAATGCTCCTTTCAAGGCTTCCGCCTGTTGATGAAGCCAGTGTAAACCACAAATGTCTCAGAAATGTCCGAGGCGGCAAAAAATGACTGAAAAGGCGGCGGCCAGCCGATGGAGGGCAGGCTGCCGCTTGCATTACCGGCTGGGAAGAAAAACAGAGAAGGCAGAGCCTTTGCCGACTTCGGACACCACCTTGATATAGCCGCCCTGCCGGGTAATGATCTCACGGGCCAGAAACAGGCCGATACCTACGCCCGACTCTCCGTGTACTTCTTCCTCCCGGTAAAATCGCCGGAAAATGGCGGCCTGATTGGACTCGGAAATTCCTTTGCCGTTGTCGCTTACATCTATCTTTACATACATTTCCCACTGTTCCACGGTCACGCGGATTTTTCCCCCGTCAGGCGTGTACTTTACCGCGTTGTCCAGAAGATTGAACAAGGCTTCGCTTGTCCATTTGCTGTCATGGTACAGGCGTAAATCCTGCGGGCAGTCCACGGTGACGGCAATGCCTTTTTTCTCCGCAGCATAGACAATCCCGCTCATGGCCTGTGCCAGGGTATCAAATAGCAAACCATCTTTCTTTGTCAGCAGAATTGCCCCGGTTTCCAGGCGGGAGGTTTTTACAAGCGCCTGAAAGAGAAAATCCAGCTTATCCGTCTGGCTGCGGATTCCCTGCAAA
>ERZ506775.747-NODE-747-length-12122-cov-4.47021_pt1 | contig 12122 bp, 9 predicted proteins | sample MGYA00513980_ERZ506775 | MGnify/ENA metagenome assembly ERZ506775 | reverse complement strand
CACGACGCTCTTCCGATCTCGTGGAGAAATTTAAGACTGCCGGGATTGATGCGCTCTTCCTCCCGTTCTGTGATTTCGGAGAGGAACAGGCAGCGGCACAGATTGCGGCATCGTTTCATCTGCCGGTGCTGATCTGGGGAGCTAGGGACGAGAGGCCGAATACGGACATAAGTCGGGGACGGGATACCCAGTGCGGAATGTTCGCTGCGACTAAGGTGCTCAGGCGCCATGGTGTGAAGTACAGCTATATTTATAACTGTGAGACGGAGAGCGATGCATTTGCACAGGGATATGACCGGTTTATCCGAACGGCGGCTGTGCTGAAGGCACTTCGGAACCTGCGTCTGGCAAAAATAGGCGACCGCCCGGTTCCGTTTATGAGCGTCATGACGAATGAAGCCGATTTGATCCGCCGCATGGGGGTTACTGTGATCCCTATTTCTCCTGCTGAGGTAAGCAGACGGGCAAAGGAGATCATGGAAAAGAAAACGGAGGATTTTCTTTCCTACTACAATGATCTGACTGGGCGTATGAACACAGATGCGATGAGAGAGGAACTGGTAGAAATGGCAGCGGCCACGAAACTGGCGCTTTCAGAGCTTATGCGGGAAAATGACTGTTCCGTGGGTGCATTTGAATGCTGGTCCGCCTTTCCTTCCCTGATCGGTGTATGCCCGTGTGTGGCATTGGGGGAGATGGCGGATGAAGGGTATCCTCTCGCATGTGAGGCGGATGTTAATGGAGCAATTACCCTTGCGATTCTGCGGGCATGCAGTCTGTATGAGAAGCCGCCGTTCCTGGCTGATTTGACAATCCGCAATCCGATTCATGACAATTCAGAACTGCTGTGGCACTGCGGCCCATTCCCCTATTCTTTAAAGGCGAAGGACAGCCCGGCCGCACTGGTGGACGGACAGGAGCGCTTTCGGATGAGGCCGGGTCATATGACCACATGCCGGTTCGACGACGCAGAGGGAAAGTACTATCTGTTTGCCGGGGAAGGCGATACGACGGAAGGGCCGGAGACCAACGGAACCTACGTCTATCTGGAAGTAGACGACTGGAAACGGTGGGAAGAGAAGCTGATGTTTGGTCCATACATTCACCATCTCGGTTGTGCATACGGCTCTTATAAGCCAGTATTAAGAGAGGTGGCCAGATATCTCGATATCATATTTGATGATGCGGATGTCCGGGAAACTTATAGCCTGTAAAGGAGATGGTATTACGAAATCTATATAGGATGTCAATTAAATAATTCCCAAAAAACAGAAAAGTTCCACTCTTTTTCAAAAAGAGCGGGGCTTTTCTTTATTTACAGAATATTTATAGCAATCACTGGAATCGCCTTGGAATGTTTATACGGAGTGATGATAGAATAAGAATCTGTTACAGAACAGATTAAGGAGGTAAAGGGCATGATGGACATTTGCATGATCGGAACTATTTTAGTCAGCTGTATTCTCATGAAATTGTTCGTAAACTGGTGCGATTCCCAGGTGGATCCGAAGCCAAAGAAATAAGGCGTGTAAGCGAATAAAAGGGAATGCAGCACGAAAGATTTACGAAGAGACAATTCAGCAGACAAGGAGTGAGCGGTATGGTGATTTTAGGAGTTATCATTGCGGGATTGGCGGCATATCTGGTGTATGCCCTGGTTAATCCTGAGAGACTGTAGGGCAGAAGATATGAGGAGGAATAACTGAAATGTTTCAGATTATGATGACATTGCTTTTCTATATGATACTGGTAATCCCCATTGGAATTTATCTGTATCATGTGGCAGCGAAGCAAAAGACGTTTGCAGATCCGGTATTTGACAGGATTGACAATTTGATTTACAGGGTTTGCCGGATCAACCGTGAGAGTATGAACTGGAAGGTCTATGCACTGAACCTTATTATGACCAACGCAGTAATGATTTTAATCGGATATGTGGTACTTAGAGCGCAGGGGCTGCTGATGCTGAACCCCAACGGAATCGGAGCTATGGAACCAACGCTCTCCTATAATACGATCATATCCTTTATGACCAATACGAATCTCCAGCATTATTCCGGTGAGTCGGGACTCTCCTATTTAAGCCAGGTGGCCGTTATTATATTTATGATGTTTACTTCGGCGGCAACCGGTTACTCAGCCTGCATGGCATTTTGCCGCGGTCTGTCGGGGCGGCCTATGGGGAATTTTTATGAAGATATGGTCAGAAATACTACCCGTATTCTGATTCCACTCTCCTTTATCGTCGGCCTGATCCTGATCTGGCAGGGGACGCCGCAGAACTTCCAGACGAATTTCACCGTACATACGCTGGAAGGAAAATGGCAGGATATTGCTACCGGTCCGATCGCGGCATTGGAATCCATTAAGCACGTCGGTACCAACGGAGGTGGATTTTTAGGGGCAAACTCTTCCACACCGCTGGAGAATCCGACGATTATTACCAATCTGGCAGAGCTGTATTCCATGATGATACTGCCCGGAGCCTGTGTGATTGCCTTTGGACATATGATTGCCGACCGGAGCCGGGGAATCGGTAAAAAAACTGTTTTCGGCAGTCAGGGGAGAACGGTATTTGCAGCAATGGCAATTATTTTCCTGATCGGCATTGCCGTTTGCTATACAGCAGAGAAGGCAGGGAACCCCATTCTGGCAGGCGTTGGATTGAATCAGGGTATGGGCTCCTACGAGGGAAAGGAAGTCCGGTTCGGAATCGCCCAGTCAGCTCTTTTTACCACAACGACTACCTCGTTTACCACGGGAACGGTCAACAATATGCACGATACGCTGACCCCGCTGGGGGGCATGGTGCCGCTTCTGCACATGATGCTGAACTGTGTATTTGGAGGTAAGGGCGTAGGGCTTATGAACATGGTCATGTACGTGATCCTTGCGGTTTTCCTGTGCGGATTGATGATTGGCCGTACGCCGGAATATTTAGGAAAGAAGATCGAAGGAAAGGAAATGAAGCTGGTTGCCATCTGTCTGATCGTGCATCCGCTCCTGATTCTTGGCTTCTCTGCACTGGCCGTTGCAACGCCGGGAGGATTGGCCGGTATTACAAACCCCGGATTCCATGGGCTGACACAGGTCTTGTACGAGTATGGCTCCTCCGCCGCCAATAATGGCTCCGGATTTGAAGGGCTCGCTGACAATACCGCATTCTGGAACATTACAGCAGGACTGGCCATGTATTTTGGACGTTTTCCGGCAATTATCATTCAGCTGGCAATCGCAGGCAGTATCTTTGCAAAACGCAGGGTAAATGAGACAATCGGCACACTCAGAACGGATAATGTGATATTTACACTGATACTCGTATTTATCGTATATATTTTCGCGGCATTGACGTTCTTCCCGGCACTTGCCCTTGGACCGGTCGCAGAACATCTGACGAACTGGTTCCCGTTATAGAGTTGAGTTTAGGAGGCAATTTCAAATGTCAAAAAAGAGACAACAGTCAACAAAGTTTATAACGCGTGACATATTAAAGAGTTCCGTAATCGGAGCGTTTCAGAAGCTTGATCCCAGATATATGCTTAAAAATCCGGTCATGTTTGTGGTAGAAGTCGGATTTCTTATTACTCTGGTTCTCTGCTTCGTCCCCAACCTGTTTGGAGATGTGCAGGCACTCGCCGGTAAGCTTCCGGCAGCGTCCTTAAGAACCTATAATGTGATTGTGACGCTGATCCTTTTTATTACGGTCTTATTTGCTAACTTTGCCGAGTCGGTGGCGGAGGGACGTGGAAAGGCCCAGGCGGAGACGCTGAAGAAGACGAAGAAGGATACGATCGCCCATTTACTCAGGGACGACGGCTCTGAAACGGAGGTTTCCGCTTCTGAGTTAAAGAAGGGGGACGTGGTCATTGTAAGAATCAATGAGCTGATTCCCAATGACGGAGAGGTAATCGAAGGAATTGCCTCTGTTGATGAGTCCGCCATTACCGGTGAATCCGCTCCGGTTACTCGTGAAGCGGGCGGCGATTTCTCGTCAGTAACCGGCGGCACCACGGTGGTGTCCGACTGGCTGAAGATCAGAATAGCAGCGGAGCCGGGCGGTTCCTTCCTCGATAAGATGATTGCTCTGGTCGAAGGGGCATCCAGGCAGAAGACGCCCAATGAGATAGCTCTTAACACCTTGCTGGTCGGCCTGACCATCATATTTCTGATTGTCATAGTCTGCCTCTATCCATTTGCGGTTTACTCCGGCGTTCAAATTCCGGTTGCAACCCTTGTGGCGCTTATGGTCTGCCTGATCCCCACTACCATTGGCGGCCTGCTCTCCGCAATCGGCATCGCCGGGATGGACCGGGTGACGAGGTTTAATGTCATTGCCATGTCGGGAAAAGCGGTGGAAGCCTGCGGTGACGTAGACACCATGATTCTCGATAAAACGGGTACCATCACCTTTGGAAACCGTCTGGCTGCGGATTTTTATCCCGTGGAAGGCATAGACAAAATGGATTTAATCGACCTTTCCGTTCTCGCTTCCTTAGAAGATGCCACACCGGAGGGAAAATCCATCACGGATCTGGGGTATAAAATGGGCAGCCGCGTTGAAAAATCGATGGCGGGAAAAATGAATTTTATTGAATTTACAGCTCAGTCAAAAATGTCCGGGGTGGACTTATCTGACGGCACCAGAATTCGTAAAGGTGCGGGAGAAGCCGTAAAAGAGCTGGTTTTGGCCGAAGGCGGCAGAATCCCGAAGGACCTGGATAAAATTGTGGAAGAGATCTCGAAACTGGGCGGAACACCGCTTACCGTCTGCGCCAATCATAAGGTTTACGGCGTCGTCTATTTAAAGGATACGGTCAAACCTGGTCTGGCGGAACGTTTTGCCAGGTTAAGGGAGATCGGAATCAAGACGGTCATGTGTACAGGAGATAATCCCCTGACTGCGGCCACTATTGCGAAAGAAGCAGGCGTGGACGGATTCATCGCAGAGTGCAGGCCGGAAGACAAGATAACCGAGATTAAGAAGGAACAGGCAGAAGGAAAGATCGTAGCCATGACGGGAGACGGAACCAATGATGCGCCGGCCCTGGCCCAGGCGGACGTGGGGCTGGCAATGAACTCGGGCACACAGGCCGCCAAAGAGGCCGCCAACATGGTAGACCTGGATTCGGATCCGACGAAGATTCTGGAGGTGGTCGAGATTGGGAAACAGCTTCTGATCACGAGAGGTTCCTTAACGACTTTCTCTGTTGCAAATGACGTTGCGAAGTATTTTGCAATTATACCCGCCATGTTCCAGCTGGTGATTCCGCAGATGAACATGCTGAATATTATGAAGCTGACTACCCCGTACAGCGCAATCTTGTCGGCTCTGATCTTTAACGCAGTCATCATCCCGAGCCTGATCCCCATAGCCATGCGCGGCGTGAAGTATAAACCGATGCGTTCGGAAAAAATGCTGCTGAAAAATATGGGAATCTACGGTGTCGGCGGAGTGATCGTGCCGTTTATCGGCATCAAACTGATCGATATGATTGTGGCCCCACTGCTGGCCGTGCTGGGCCTGTAGACCAACGGGCAGAGAGCGTATGGAAGGAGATTTGGATGAAATCATTTATGAATTATTTTAAAAATGCATTGATATGTACCATCGTCCTGGGTGTCCTGTGCAGCGTTGTCTATCCGGCGGCGCTGACACTGGCCGGGCAGGCATTTTTCCCGAAACAGGCAAACGGCAGCCTGATTACAGTTCAGGTGGACGGACAGGAGCAGACGGTAGGCTCGGAGTTTGTAGGACAGCAGTTCGAGGATTCCCGTTTTTTCCATGGGAGAGTGTCCTCCGTAAACTATAACTGCTATACGGATGAGGAGAAAGAGGACGGCAGCTACGGCGGCGTATCTTCCGGATCGTTTAACTACGCAAACTCCAACCCGGAATTAAAGGCACGTGTGGAAGAAGATATGGCGGCCTGGATGGAGGCGCACCCGGATGTGAAGCAGGAAGACATTCCTTCAGATCTCCTCACCGCTTCCGGTTCCGGACTGGACCCTCATATAACGGTTCAGGGAGCGCGGGTACAGGTTGGGGCAGTGGCGAAGGCCTCCGGCCTGACGGAAGAGGCGCTTAATGATATCATAGACCGAAACACGACGGGAAAGCTTTTGGGCATATTTGGGGAAGAGACAGTTAACGTGCTGGGATGCAACCTGGACATTGCGGAAGCATTGGGCATGATCACGAGAGAGCAGGGATAGAGTAATGCAGGAAAATGACACGCGCCCTGATCCGGAAGTGCTGCTGGCCAGGCTTAAGGAGGAAGAGCAGGAAGAAGGCGGCCGCGGAAAGCTCAGAATTTATCTGGGCTACGCGGCCGGTGTCGGAAAGACATATACCATGCTGCAGGCCGCCCATGAGGCTGCGGACAGCGGAGAAGACGTGGCAGCAGGTTACATAGAGCCTCATGTCCGCCGGGATACTCAGAAGATGGCCGAGAAACTGGAGACGATTCCGCCGCTGATGGTATCATACAAAGGAACAAAGCTGAGAGAATTCGATTTGGATGCCGCTTTAAAACGCCATCCACGGATCTGCCTGGTGGATGAGCTGGCTCACACTAACGCTCCCGGCCTGAGACATGTGAAACGCTACCAGGATATCGAGGAACTGCTGGACGCGGGAATCCATGTGTGGACGACCGTAAATATTCAGCATCTCGAAAGCTTAAACGACATTGTGGGAAGCATTACCGGAATTACCGTGCGGGAAAAGTTCCCGGACAGCGTATTTGACCACGCCGATCAGGTCAAGGTCGTGGATATAGAGCCGGAGGAGCTGTTAATCAGGCTCTCAGAGGGAAAGATTTATAAAAAAGAGCAGGCGGAGCGGGCCGTAAACCATTTCTTCACAAGGGAAAAGCTGGCGGCCTTAAGAGAGATCGCACTCCGGCGCACGGCTGACCGGGTGAATCATCTGGCGGTGGAAGAGAAGAAAAATCATCAAAAGACGGGAGACTATTATACAGGAGAGCACATACTCACCTGTATTTCTCCATCCCCGACCTGCGCGAAGGTGATCCGGTCGGCGTCGAGGCTGGCCTACGCATTTCACGCGGAATTTACGGCTCTTTACGTCGAAACGCCGCAGATGTCAGGGGCGTCTCTGAAAAATAAGAAGGCGCTGGAGGACAACATACAGCTGGCGAAGGCTTTGGGGGCGAAGATTGCCACGGTATACGGGGAAGACGTCGCATACCAGATCGCCGCCTACGCCAGGGTGTCAAACGTATCAAAAATCGTCCTGGGAAGAACGAATCACCGGATCATCCTGGGGCAGACCAAGGGGACCCCGGCGGAACGGGTGGCGCAGTACGTCCCCAATCTGGATATTTACATCATACCAGATGCGACGGCGGCTGGAAAACGGCGTGCGCTGACGATGAGTGACTTCGGGCAGAAAATGACCGCGTATAAACATATTTACACGGATACGCTTAAGATTACGGCGTTTACCTGCCTGGCCACCTTTCTTGTGTTCCGGATATTCGGGATATGGATGGCGCGGGAGCATGTGATCATGCTTTTGATTACGGCATTTATCATTGCAACGCTGCTCACAACCGTCAAACGCCAGTCCCAGGAACTGATAAAAAAGTCTCATCGTCTGGAGATTCTCCTGGAGAATTCTTCCCGGCTCAGAAGGTGCGTCACGATCAGGGACGTAGAGAATGAGGTGGCGGAGCGAATCGTCCAGCTGATGGATTTATCGGTCATCTTTTATTTACGGGGAGAAGGGGATCATACGCTTCCCTTTCATGGGCCTGATTTTTATCCGAAAAAGGGTGTGGCGGCGTCGGAACTGGAGTTTTTTAAGGAGCAGCAGGAGACGGCCACGGCCGGATGGGTGATGAGCAATGGAAAACGGGCCGGATGCAGTACGAGCGCCCTGCCCAGCGCGAAAGCAATCTATCTTCCCGTGAGACTGGATGAGACCGTCTACGCGGTGGTGGGAATCTATCTGGAAGAGGGAAGGGGAATCGCTGAATTTGAGTATGGAATCATCAGTGCGATGCTGAATGAGGCGGCGCTGGCATTCTCGAAACGGTACGGTGATTTCTGGGGACATAATCCCGGTATGCAGGTGAAGCCAAAGAACGGGCAGGCGTCAGCCCCGCTCCGCAGAATGTGAAAAACTCCCGTTATAAAGCGGGAGTTTTCCTCTTATCTATATCAAAGCCTTCATGGAAGTCGGAAGTAAATCACGTTCTCTGTTTATTTGGAGGAACAAAAAACAGCGTTTCATGATCTTACTTTCTCTTACCGCTCCTGCAGCAGGATATCAGCATACATGGAAAGCTAAGGCAGCAGTCACCCTGCGGAAAGCAGAGTCCGCGCCGGCAAGGAGGATCAAACCGGTAATGCTGTTGTGGCGGCTTTTGCGGAATCACTTACGATAAATCTTCTATAATGATTGGGAAGAAGAGCCGCAGGGATTTGTCCTGCTGATATATAGTATGACAGGCTGTACCATTTGGTTACGGTCGTTTCCAATAAGCCTGTCCTTTCGGCTGCCGCGCACCGTGAGTCAGACGGGGCAGACCGGGAAGCGGAGACCGACAGGACTGTGATCTGTAACGTGTTTTGGAGTGAGTATGCCAATTACCAGGAAAAATACTGACAAATGCCTGCATGATGTGCTATAATAGAAGTAAATCAAAATTGATGCCTTCGGACGCAATCACTTCTGAAGCATCTTTTTTTTATTCTCAGACGCGGTTTTGTCTCTGAATGATCGATTTGGCGGTATCTGTTGGTTGGTTTCAAAGGAGGTAAAAATGTATCAGGTAAATGACCATGTTGTCTATGGAAACTATGGGATCTGTGTGGTAAAGGCGATCGGAAAGCTGGAGATGGATTCGGCTGCGAAAGACCGGCTTTACTATACACTGGAACCGTTGTATTCGGAGAAAAATACAATCTATACCCCGGTGGATAAAAAGGACGCTACTATGCGCTGCGCGATTACGGAACAGGAGGCATGGAATCTGATTGACGGAATTCAGGGACAGGAGATGATACAGGTCGCCGATGAGAAGAGAGCGGAACACGAGTACAGAGAAATTATGAAGACAAATGAGTGCACGGGATGGAGCCGGATTATCAAGACCATCTATTTGAAAAACCGGAAACGTCTGGAAGGCGGAAAACGGTACACGGCGAAGGACGACGTCTATTTACGTCTGGCCGAAGACTTTTTGTACCGGGAACTGGCAGCCGCTCTTAACGTAAATAGGGAAGATGTGGAATCAATCATATCGGACAGGGTAAAGCAGCTGAGCTGATGTGATAAGACTGCCCCGCAGAAAAACATTTTTCTGTCAACTTTTTTGATGGCAAAAAAGCAAAATGCATGGTAAAATAAGAATAATTGTGTGCAGTTAAATCCCCCGCAGCGAACTACGGGGGATTTGCCCCGTGAACGGCAGTGCCCGATAAAGAGGGGGGGCTGCCATCAGACGGAACGACAGGCTCGTTACCCGCGGGAATCAACAAAAGTCGAAACAGAGGGACAAGAACAATGAGGTTTATCGGAAGCAAGACATTGCTGCTGGATCATATCAGAGCGGTTGCAGAAGAGAAGGCGCCGGACGCCCGGAGCTTCTGCGATATTTTTTCGGGAACAGCGGCTGTGGCGAGACATTTTAAGCAGTGGTATGAGGTGTATTCCAACGATCTGCTGTATTTTTCATACGTACTGCAGCGCGCTACCATAGAGAATGACAGTGTGCCGGAGTTTGGACGGCTGAAGGAAGAGCTGGGCATTACGGACCCGGTGGAGTACTTTAACGGAAAAGAGACCCGGGACATGGAGGAACTGGTGCAGGAGAGACGTTTCTTTCAGAATACGTACGCCCCAACAGGCGGCCGTATGTATTTAAACGATGACAACGCTCTGCGCATTGACTATGCCAGATGTACCGTGGAGGACTGGAAGAACGCGGGACTGTTGGATGAGAATGAATACTACTATCTTGTGGCCTGCATCGTGGAAGGAATCCCGTTTGTATCCAATACTTCCGGTACGTACGGTGCGTATCACAAGAGCTGGGAACGGCGCAGCTATAAGAAATATGAGCTGTTCCGGCTGGATGTGACGACGAATCACAGGGAGAACCGCTGTTACAACGAGGACGGGGCCGAGCTGTTAAAACGGCTGCAGGGCGACATTCTCTACGTTGACCCGCCCTATAATGAGCGCCAGTACCTTCCGAATTACCATGTTCTGGAGACGGCGGCCAGGTATGACTACCCGGAGGTTACCGGCGTCACGGGTCAGAGGCCCTATGAGAATCAGAAGTCGGAATTCTGCATGAAGAAGAATGTGACCGACGCCTTTGAACGGCTCATCAGCAACGCCCGTTTTCAGCACATCATTTTAAGCTACAGTACGGATGGCCTGATGACGACGGAGGACATCGAGAGAATCATGAAGACGTATGGAAAACCGGAGACATTTCACATTTATGAGATTCCATACCGGAGATATAAGAGCAGAAAGGTGAAAGAGACCGAACGCTTAAAGGAGCTGCTCGTTTACGTAGAAAAGCAGGTGGAACCATGTATATAAAGAGCCCGCTGAACTATACCGGGGGCAAATATAAGATATTAAAGCCGGTTCTGGGCGCATTTCCGCGGCAGATCGGCAGCTTTGTGGATCTGTTTGCCGGGGGCTTTAACGTGGGGATCAACGTGGAGGCGGACCGCATCTTCTGCAACGATCAGATCACGTATTTGATCGGGATGTTTGGACTGTTCCGGGAGACGGAGACGGAGGTGCTTCTTACGCGCATCCGGGGGCTGATCGCTGCGTACCAGCTGACCCAGCAGAATAAGGAAGGCTACCTTGAACTGAGACGCCACTATAATGAGAGCAAAGATTTGACGGAGTTATTCGTTCTGACCTGCTATGCGTTTAACCATCAGATCCGTTTTAATAACAGCCATGAATTTAACTCGCCCTTTGGGACGAACAGGAGCTCCTTCAATGGGAATATCGAGAAGAATTTAACCGCCTTCTGCCGGGCCTTGAAGGAGAAGGATATCGTATTTTCCACCACGGATTTCCGGGAGATGGATTTGGGATTCCTGGGAGAAAACGACCTGATTTACTGTGATCCGCCGTATCTCATATCCACTGGCTCCTATAACGATGGGAACCGCGGATTCCGGGACTGGCACGAGGAGGAGGAGGCGGCGCTCTTAGGGCTGCTGGACCGGCTGAACGGTCAGGGAACGAGATTTGCGCTCTCCAATGTCCTGTATCACAAGGGACTCTCCAACGATCTTCTCATCGAATGGAGCCAAAATTACCATATCACCTACATCGATAAGAGCTACGCCAACTGCAACTATCATTTTAAGGACAGGGACGCGGTGACGGTGGAGGTTCTGATTACCAATTACGTGCCGGAGGGTGCGGAGGAATAGAAAGCGTTATGCAGATTGATTGATACGGACTGTGAGATCCGGTCGATCATTCTGTGTGACGCTTTTTTCTATTGACTTTTCAGAGACCGTCTTCTATAATTACATTAACGATAACATTAACGTTAATGTAAAGGAGCGGAAATGAGAGAAGGAGTGGTTTTCGATGTTGAGGAGTTTACCGTTTTCGATGGTCCGGGCCTTCGGCAGACCGTATTTTTAAAGGGCTGTCCCTTGAGGTGCAGCTGGTGCCACAATCCGGAGGGGTTAAGCGGCGTTCCCCAGCTGATGGTCAGCACCGCCTCCTGCACTGGCTGCGGGAAGTGCAGAGAGGTGTGCCGCCATGAGACGTGTATCGGCTGCGGGGAATGCATTCCCGTATGTCCGCTGCATTTAAGGCGGATTGCGGGTGAAAGGATGACCTCGGGGGAATTAATCCGGCGGATCCGAAAAAGCAGTGATTACTACGCCCGGTATGGCGGCGGAGTGACATTTTCAGGGGGCGAACCGCTTATGCAGGCGGACTTTTTGACGGAAGTCTTATGCGGTATTCCAGATGTTCACCGGGCTATAGAGACCTCTGGTTACTGTGAGGAGGACGTCTTTCGGCGTGTGACCGCCCATCTGGATTATGTGATGATGGACATCAAGCTGTTTGATGCCGCCCTTCACAAAAAGTATAC
>ERZ506775.746-NODE-746-length-12123-cov-4.32822_pt1 | contig 12123 bp, 10 predicted proteins | sample MGYA00513980_ERZ506775 | MGnify/ENA metagenome assembly ERZ506775 | reverse complement strand
AAATGGAAATATGTGATGATCATCCCGGTCCTTGTTTATCTGGCGCTGTTTTGTTATAAACCGATGTACGGCCTGATCATTGCTTTTAAGGACTACAAAATCACAAGGGGGATCCAGGGCTCATCCTGGGCAAATCCCTGGTACAAATGGTTTGTCAATTTCGTCACGGATCCTTATTTCCCGCGTGTTATCAAGAATACATTCCTGCTCAGCGGGCTGACGATCATCTTCAGCTTCCCCGCGCCGATTCTTCTGGCGCTTCTCATAAATGAAGTGCGCAACCGGACGTTTAAGAAGACGGTACAGACAATTACATACATGCCTTATTTTATTTCCATGGTTGTCCTGTGCGCCATGGTAAAAATCTTCTGTATGCAGGACGGGCTATTCGGACAGATAGCGGGCTATTTCGGAGGAACGGCGGAGAACTATCTGGTGAACCCGTCCTACTTCAGGATCATCTATGTGGTGTCGGATATCTGGCAGAAAATAGGCTGGGATTCCATTATTTACCTGGCGGCGCTGTCCGCGATAGATCAGGAGCAGTATGAGGCGGCGCGCGTGGACGGGGCCAACCGGTTCAAGCAGATGCTTCATATCACGCTGCCCGGCCTGCTTCCCACCATTATGATCCTTTTTATCCTGCGGATGGGCAATATCCTGAACGTAGGCTATGAAAAAATCCTGTTGCTGTACAATGCGTCTACCTATGATGTGGCGGATGTGATTTCCACATATACTTACCGTTTGTCATTTCCCACCAGCGGTACGCCTATGTATTCCAAATCAACCGCCATCGGGCTGTTCAATACGCTGGTCAATGTGGTTTTTCTGCTGATAACGAATGCAATCAGCAAGAAATCCACGGAATCCAGCCTGTTCTGACAGGGAGGAAACAACGACATGAAGAAAAGCTATTCTCAACGACAGAAGCGTATAGAATCCCGCGGGGACAGGATTTTTTCAGGGGTAAACGCAGCTATTCTGATACTGCTGTGTATTGTGACGCTGTATCCCATCTGGTATGTCCTGTGCGCTTCCTTTACATCCAATACGTACCTGGTGTCCCATCCGGGGATGATACTCTGGCCGCATGAGTTCACGCTGGGGGCGTATAAGCTGGCGCTGACGCATCCCCTGCTGCTGTCAGGATATAAAAATATCCTGATCGTGCTGTGCGTATCCCTGCCGATCAATATACTTCTCACACTGTTTACCGGATATTTTATGGCGTCAAAGAAAATGATGTTCAAGCCGGTAATCCAGTTTTTAATTTTGTTTACCATGTTTTTTTCGGGAGGCATGATCCCGTCCTATCTGAATATACGCAGCCTCGGATTGTACAATTCCCTTTTTGCGCTGATCCTGCCCGGTGCGGTAAGCGTCTATAATTCGATTATATGCAAAACGGCAATCGAGGCCATGCCGGATTCCCTGATGGAATCGGCGTATATTGACGGGGCAAACGATCTCACTATCCTGTTCCGCATCGTCGCGCCGCTGATCAAGCCTACCATGGCGGTGCTGCTGCTCTACTATGGCGTGGGCCACTGGAACTCCTGGTTTAATGCTTCTATTTATCTGCAGGATAACAACAAGCTTCCGATCCAGAATATCATGAGGGCTATATTAATTGCCAACTCCAATGTCCTCAATTCGGCCGCGGCGGAAAACGATCAGGTGAACCAGTTTGCGGAAGCGATTAAATACGCCACCATCATACTGACAACTGTACCGGTGCTGTGTATTTACCCGTTTGTGCAGAAGTATTTCGTGAAGGGTGTTATGATCGGGGCGGTAAAGGGGTAATCCCGGAGGGAATATACGGCTTTCCTGTAATAATTTAATGAATGAAAAAAGGCTGTCGCTTTAACGGGCAATATTATCGTAAAGCGGCAGCTTTATTTGTGTGGAAAGGTGTATTTCGTTTTTTTGTTTGCCTGGGTAAACAGCATTCAGTGGCCGTTATGCCGGTTCAGAATATCCATCACCGCATGGGAATCGATGCCCCGGCAGCGGTACAAAGAACAATTATATTGGAAAGAATCAGGTTCCGGACAGGTGAAATCCAGACGAACCAGCCGATCTTGGAAGGATAATAAGTTTTTCTGCATACCTTGCCAACAGATATTCTGATCGGTAATTTCATGCCATAGCCACAAGGTATTGGCTATTTACAAAAATGGATTATATAATAACATCAGGAAACAGCGCCGGAATCCCCCGGATGCTTACAAGATTTTTATATGGAGGGAACGAATGATGGAATATAGAATAAATAAACGGACTAAAGACAAAATCAGCATGCTGGGGTTTGGAACCTCTTATATTGCGCAGGCCGGTGAAAAAGACGCAGTGGAAGCCATCCGGAGAGCCTATGAGGGCGGCGTAAACTATTATGATCTTGCCACTGCAGAGAGCAGGACCTTTCCGTACTTTTGCACAGCGCTTGGGGATGTGCGTAAAAGTGTGATGTATCAGGTGCATTTTGGCGCGAATTATGAAACCGGTGCCTATGGCTGGACAACGGACGGTGAAACTATCCGGCGCAGCATAGACTGGCAGCTTAGCCAGCTGAAAACAGATTACATAGATTATGGTTTTATCCATTGCCTGGATGAAATATCAGATTGGGAGGAGTATTGCAGAAACGGAGCTTTTGATTATCTGATGCAGATGAAAAATGAGGGTGTGGTGAAGCATATCGGTCTGTCCTCCCATACGCCGGAGGCGATCCGGCGTGTGCTGGATGAAGCTCCTGTGGATATGCTGATGTTTTCCATAAATCCGGGATATGATTACCAAAAAGGAGATTATGCCAACGGTACAGTGGATGAACGCGCGGCCGTGTACCGCCGCTGCGAGGCGGAAGGAATCGGTATCTCGGTAATGAAACCATTTTCCGGCGGACAGCTGCTGGATGCTTCCATTTCACCCTTTGGCAAAGCTTTGACGGTATACCAGTGTTTGCAGTATGCCCTGGACCGCCCCGGAGTTCTTACCGTGCTGCCGGGGATGAATTCCGCGGCCCAGGCGGAACAGCTGCTGCAGTTTTTTGAGGCCTCCGCAGAAGAGAGGGATTATTCGGTGATCGGTTCCTTCAAGCCGGCGGACGCGGTGGGAAAATGTGTCTACTGCAACCACTGCAGGCCCTGCCCTGTGGGAATTGATATCGGAACCGTCAACAAATTTTATGACCTTGCAAGAAATGGAGATACCATGGCGGCCGGACATTACTATGAATTAAAGCTCCGGGCGGATGCCTGCATATCCTGCGCTCACTGCAATAACCGCTGTCCCTTCGGCGTGGATCAAAGCGGCCGGATGCGGGAGATTGCAGATTATTTCAGAACGCAGGATGAATGAAAATGCAATAATTAATTATTCCCATTTTTCAGATAACAGGAATTCGCGGATATTCCGATGCTTGATGCCATTGCGGCTCATATCGATTTCATCCATGGAAACCACATATTTGGGGAAATTGTCGCGGATAGTATCGTAGACACCAAATTCCCGGTGAATGGTATCTTCTGAGGCCAGAAGATAAGTTACCTGAATATACAGCTTCTGATTCTGTTTTTCACAGATAAAATCAACTTCCCTTTCCGCAGATTTACCTACGGTGACGGTATATTCCCGACGCAGCAGTTCCATGAAAACAACATTTTCAAGAATCAGGTTGATATCCCGCATATTGCCTCCGAACACGGCTTCACGGATACCATGGTCTGCAATATAGTATTTTTCGTTTGTCGTAAGTATCTGTTTGCCCTGTAAATCCTGTCGTTTTACCCGATAGAACAGGTAAGCGTCCAAACAGTACCTGATATAGTTGAGCACGGTTTCAGAGGATACGGTACGGCCTTCACTTTTAAAAAACTTTGTGATGGAGGTTGCAGAAAAAGGAGTCCCCACATTTGCCGTGATGTAAGCGATAATCCGTTCCAGCAGATCCACATCACGTACATTATTACGCTTCACGATATCCTTTAAAACAACAGAATCGTAGAGCGCTTCCAGATATTGGCGGCATGGCTCCCGGGCATAGCGAAGATTGGCAAGGTAGGGCATGCCGCCAGCAGTAAGATATTCGCGGAAGGCTTGCGCCGGATTGGCAGCAGGAAATACGGAGGTGTAAAGCTCCCGGAATTCCCCGAAAGAAAAAGGATAGATGATGAATTCAATATATCTGCCGGCAAGATAGGTAGCCAGTTCCCCGGAAAGAAGTTTAGCATTAGAACCGGTGATGTAAATATCACAATCCAATTCCACACGGAAGGAATTGATGCATCTTTCCCAGTTCACTACCTCCTGGATTTCATCAAAGAAAAGATAAACCTTTCCATTAATTTCAGCTGTCTGCTGAATAATTTCCCGATATAATGCTTCTGCCGTGCAAAGATGGGCGTTTTTCATTGCTTCAAAATTAAATGTAATGAACTGTGCGTCGCTTATGCCGGATGAAATCAGTTCTTCCTTAATCAAATCCAGCATAACTGATTTACCGCTTCGCCGGATGCCTGTGAGAACTTTAATCAGATCATTTCCGATAAAGGGCCGAATTCGGCACATGTACTGTTCCCGTTTAATCATTATAGTCACCTCTTTCCAATTTTGTTAATATCATCATATTCTACTTATAATAGAAAATCAATATGAAATACTTATATTTGTTCGTTATATCGAATGAAAAATAAAATTCGACATATTTCACTCAATATAATAGATAATTCAAGTGAATTAATTCTTTTCCGGTTTTCGGAAGTTATCTTCCCGATCCTTTTATGACTGTTTTGGGCATATGGCTAAAAGAAAAGATCTGGAATATGACCGGTGGCGGGCCGGCCGGAGGAATAAAGCTGATGGCAACCTATATGTATAAGCTGCCCTTCCAGCAGTTCAACATGGGCTACTGTCCCTGTGTCGCGGCAGGGCTGTTTCTCCTGATTACTTCAATTGTGCTGCTGTTCCAGAAGAGCTTTGTGGTAAAGGAGCACTATTGAAATGGTTAAGCAAAAAGAGGTTGATTACAGGGGGAAAAAGCTGAAATCCCGGATTGCCTGGGAAATTGCCATTTTTTCGCCTGGGCCTGGCTGGTTGTAACGCTGGTTCCGTTCATATTCATGATTATGAACTCCTTCCGAAAACAGTTCGATATACTTGCCCAGGGGGGCATCTTCCTGCCCCATGAAACGCTTCCCCTGGCTCTTGGACAGTTTAAAGGAGAGCATTCCCTGGATATCCCGATCATTCTTTCCGTGCTGGTATTGTCCGTGCTGCCCATGATTATCCTTTTTATTATTTTCCAGGATAAGCTGGTCAAAGGAATGATGGCGGGGGCGGTGAAAGGATAGATAATGAAGAGATTTGCCGGGGCTTCTGACAGAAGCCCCGGTTCTTCCAATTAAAAGGCGTCCGGCTCCAGCGCCCGGTATTCCGCGGGCGTCATGCCATAGCGTTCAATGAACAGCCTGTTGAAATGGCTCCTGTTCGTATAACCCAGCTCCTCGCAGATTTCGCCCACTCTTTTGTCCGTGTTTTTCAAAAGCTCCGCCGCCTCCTTCAGCAGAAAGGCGCGGCTGTAATCCGACAGGGTCTGGCCGGTATACTTTTTTATTACCCGGTTGATATAGTCGCTGTTATAGTTTAGCTCTTTTTCCAATTCCCCGCGGCTGATCCTGCCCTTTCTGTTCTGCAGCAGCCAGGATACCTGGTAGAAGAGCCTTTCTTCCTTGGAAATCCTGGTCTGATGGGTCTGGATCAGGTAATTTTCCTCGTCTCCCAGCATGGCGATGAATCGGCAGAAATATCCTCTTACCATATAATTTCTGCCGGAACGGCTTTCGCTCAGTTCCAGTACGATGGCATTAATCAGCCTGTAAAAATCATCGGGGTCAAAGCTCTTTTTCCTTCTGAAGTCGATATACTCCTTTGCACTGTAAAAGGAAAGCTTCTGGTTTTCCGCAAAAAGATGGTGGAAAAAAGTATGATTGGTACAGCTTCTTCCTTCCTCATCATAAAGCAGATCCTGTTCCAGCACGGATTTGATATATTCCTCCTGAAACATGAAAAGAATGATTTCAAATTCGCTGTCATGCAGCTCCTTGTGGCGTATATTTTTATTGCACAGACAGCACTCACCCGCATGGTAGGTTACAGTTTCATTTTCAATCTGCAGATGAAGCTCGCCCTCCAGTACGATGGTCAGTTCATAAAAATCGTGGGAATGGAGAGTACGGGTTCCGGCAAGATCCAGCCTGCTTGTGGAGGAGAAAAAATAATTCTTATTGCTTTCCGTAAACTCCAGGGAATTCAGCTCGCCGCGTTTATGGTCGGTTGACTCATGTATGATCATATAGGGCATTCCGATTTCCACAAATTCCGAGGTATAGCTGCCCAGGTTATGAAAGGTAAGAAAGGTTTTTGGGATCCCCAGTTTTTTCAGAAAGCCCTCCTGAGATAATTTTCCGCCTGTATCTCTGAATGGTTTGATTTTTTTCATTATATTCCCCTTCCGGCTTCCAAAGATAGTCTGATTTGGACACAAAAAAACACTGATTCCTTCTGGATACGACATTTCCAGGTTAATATAATGATTATATAATGGCTTTATAAGATTAGCAAGAAAAGTCAGGCGGTTTTTATAAAGGCAAAAGTAACTGGTGCAGCTGTGAAAGGAGCAGGCAGTTACAAAAACAGAAAACGCACGACAGGAAAGGAGATCAAGTATGATTTATTATGTGAACGCAGCCGCGGCCAGAGAGGGCGACGGCAGCAAGGAAAGGCCTTTCAGGCGTATTAACGAGGCAGCGAAGGTTGCCGCGCCCGGGGATGAGGTTTTAGTTGCGCCAGGGATTTACCGGGAATATGTGGATCCGGTGAATGGAGGAACGGAGGATGCCAGAATTACCTATCGCAGCGAGCAGCCTCTGGGGGCAGTCATTACCGGTGCGGAACCGGTGGATTCCTGGGAACCTTATCAGGGAAATGTATGGGTCTGCCGCATTGATAACGGTGTATTCGGAAGCTATAACCCTTACACCACTTTTGTGGGAGGGGACTGGTATTTCGCTCCTGTCATAAGACATACCGGCGCCGTATACTTAAATGACCGCCAGCTGTATGAAACCCAGACTCTTGAGGAATGCATCAAGGGTGAGGTATATCCCCCTTCCTGGGATCATGATTTCTCCATTTATAAATGGTATACCGAGCAGGAAGGCAATACCACAGTGATTTATGCCAATTTCCAGGGACATAACCCCAACGAGGAAAATGTGGATATCAATGTGCGCCGCAACTGCTTTATGCCCTCCAAAACCGGAGTGGATTATATCACCTTCAGCGGCTTTAATGTAAACAAGGCTGCAACCACCTGGGCGCCGCCCGCCGCTTATCAGGACGGTATGGTAGGCCCCCACTGGTCAAAGGGATGGATCATTGAAGACTGTGAAATCAGCAACAGTAAATGCTGCGGTATTTCACTGGGAAAATATTACGATCCGGAAAATGATCATTATTTTACCAACAAACATGTGAAAAGCCCGACCCAGATGGAGAGGGATGCGGTCTGCCGCGGACAGTATCATGGCTGGCTGAAGGAAAAGGTGGGCAGCCATATCGTAAGACGCTGCCATATCCACCATTGCGAACAGGCAGGTATTGTAGGACGTATGGGATGCGTGTTCAGCCTCATTGAGGACAACCACATTCATCATATCAATAATATGCAGCAGCTGGGCGGCGCAGAGATTTCCGGTATCAAATTCCATGCAGCCATCGATGTTGTGTTCCGCCGCAACCATATCCATCATTCCACTATGGGAATCTGGTGTGACTGGCAGGCGCAGGGCACTCGGATTACACAGAACCTGCTTCATGACAACCATGCGCCGGAAGGCACTCCCATGGCGCAGGGCGCTATGATGAGCCAGGATATTTTCGTTGAAGTGGGTCACGGCCCCACATTGATTGACAACAATGTGCTGCTTTCCAAAGCGGCGCTGCGGATTGCAACCGAAGGTGTGGCTTGTGTACATAATCTGATTCTGGGCGCATTTACGGCGGTAGGCGGCGGAACGGACAATACCGTAAACGGTATCAATCAGCCCCGTTATACCCCTTATCATATCCGTCACCGTACCGAAGTGGCCGGCTTTATGTCGATCCTTCACGGAGACGACCGTATGTACAACAATATTTTCATCCAGAACTGGCCTGCCGCGGCGGCAGAGGAAAAAGAAGATATGGGCTTTAAAACCTCCGATAACCAGGAAGTGGGAACGCATGTATTTGACGATTACCCTACCTATGATGAATGGATTGGCTGGTTTGAAATGGATAAGCCCGCCAACATGATGGAGCTGACCCCGTACCACTTCTCACACCTTCCCGTATGGGTTAACGGCAATGCTTATTTCAACGGCGCCAAAGCCTGGAAGAATGAGAAGGATAAGCTGGTGGATGATCAGAATCAGGTATCCGTGGAGCTGGTGGAAGAGGAAGGAAAGTATTACCTCAGGACAAATGTGTATGATGTGATGAAAGCCTTTAAGGTAGGTATCATCGACAGCGATCTGCTGGGCTGTGCTTTTGAGCCGGAACAGCGCTTCGAAAATCCGGACGGCACCTCCATCCTGTTCGACACGGATTATCTAGGCGAACACAGGGGCGTTGCAGCCATCCCCGGGCCTTTTGCTTCCGCTGAAGCGGCTGCAAAGCTTCTCTGGGAAGACTGAAGATAGACGGACAACGGCCGGCGCTGTAAATGCGCTGGACTGTTGAATAATGACAGCGCTTTATATAATCAATGGCCGGTATTCGTAAAAGGATGCCGGCTTTTTGATTTGCCTTTGTTATGGATATAAGGGAATCAGTATACGGGAATCTGCATATTGACATCAGTTTACGAGAAGCAGTGTGCGAAAATTAGCATACGAGTATCAATGTACATACAAAGTTATCCGGACAGCAGATGGTTGTTATGTTCTGGAATTCATGATAAATTAAAGATAGCAATCATCTTTTTTCTGGTTACTGTTATAAGAGAATACTTTGTTTGGACAAAGGAAAATCAAATAGGAAAGGAAATGTAGAAATTCATGGGAAGATTTGAGTTTAAGCAGTGCGGGGATATTGAGGGGCTTTATACGGTCCAGCCGTATATATTTGAAGATGCGAGAGGATTTAATTTCGAAGCATATAATGAAAATGATTTTATGAAAGCGAGGCTGGGAATGAAATTTGTCCAGGATAACCGTTCTTCCTCCGGAAGGGGAGTTTTGCGCGGCCTGCATTTTCAGAAGAAACACCAGCAGGGGAAGCTTGTCAGTGTGTTAAGGGGAGAAGTATTTGATGTCGCGGTGGATATACGGGAAGGATCAAAAACATTTGGAAAATGGTTTGGCATTGTGCTGAGTGCTGAAAAGAAAAATATGTTATATATTCCGGAGGGCTTTGCCCATGGCTTTTTGGTCTTATCCGACGTTGCCGAGTTTTCCTATAAGCTGTCGGATTTTTACCATCCTGAGGATGAAAGCGGTATATTATGGAACGATGCACGATTGGGAATACAATGGCCGATTGCTGAAGACATGCAGATAATTACGTCGGAAAGAGATTCCTCGAATTTGCCGTTTTCAGAGGAAGTGGCCCTGAAGCCCAAGGATACACAGGCTGGAGAGTAGATGCGAAATAGGACTGGGGTGGCTGGCCATTCGCGTACAACACTATTAGCTGATTTAATATCTGATCCCATCCACGGGATCTTAGTGCTCATTTTTTTCTGATGTTCTCATTGGCCAGATGAAATATCTTCTCCTGTTACAGGACGATGGGGAAGATACTTTTCTTCTATGTTATTTATCAATGAGTTGTGTAGCAAGTGGAGTTGTTTTACCCTAAAAAGTTTGGTATACTCTAAAAGCATATACAACATAATGTTTGTTGGATTTACCTAAGGAGGTGTTTGTAGTGATCATTAAGGACTATATATATTCAGCTATTGAATATTCCCATGCAGAATAGTAGATATGCGACGGTCTGTATGGGTGCTATGAAAGTTGCATAACCTGCTGATTCTGCACTTTATTTAATAATATTAAGTAAAGGATGGAATGAAATAGTGGGATATTTGAATGCGGCAGAAGTACTTCCCAAGGAGCTTCTTGAAGAATTATCATTTTATGTCAACGGACAATTGCTATATGTTCCTTCAACGAAGTGTAAAAAGTCATGGGGAAGCGAAAGTGGATCTAAACAGTATTATAAGGAAAGAAATAATGTTATCATTGATTTATACCTAAAAGGTATGAGTATTGATGAATTGTGTGAACGCTTTCATCTTTCTTATGATACAATTCGTAAAATAATAAAGTAGGTTTATGGGGCTTTATCCTGAGAGGATAAAGCCCTTTTTGGGATAAAATAATTATAATCATTCTCCATTCTTCTTTTCTTTATCAAAAAATTCTATAATCAATTTGATTTGAAGAACTTTTATAGTGACTAAGACGTAAATGGATGAAACATTGAAAGGAAAAAGGAGAATCGTAATGTTTATTTCATCAAAGGTGCTGAAAGCTGCTAAGTATATAAAGCATAAGTCTGCCCATAGTTTAGGACAGAATATTATATATATGATATCGTTTGCATGGAGACAAAGGCGTAGTGTGATTTTACTTGTGCTAACTATGGCGGCTTCTGCGATTTTGCTCAATCTTGCACAGCTTTTTATCGTACCTTCTATACTTGGAGCTGTTGAAACGCATGCTTCTATTGTGGAACTTACTATAATCATATTATTGTTTACAGGAGCACTGGTATTGTTAAGTGCTGCTCAATCATACTTTTCATCGTGTTCACAGTTCGGACGAATTGAAGTACGTCTTGCCATTGGAGCAATGATTCAAAATAAGGCACTAACCATGTCGTATCCCGATATTGAAAATCAGGTAGTCAGGAAGAAAATGGATAAGGCTTCAATGCTTGTTACCAGTAACTCGGCGGCTACAGAGGCTATCTGGATAACAGTGATGAATCTGCTAAAAAATGCAGTTGAATTTATTGTTTTCCTTACGTTGCTTGCTGCGCTTAATCCGCTTATGATTATTGCTGTTTTGGTCACTACTATTGCCAGCTTTTCAGTGTGCAATTATCTCAATGGCTGGGGATATCGGCATAGAGATGAAGAGTCGGAATATTCCCGTCGTATGAATTATCTGAGCGAAAAATCAAGAGATTATACATTGGCAAAGGATGTCCGTATTTTTAGAATGCGTGATTGGATAGAAGATGTATACAATAGTATGCTCCGTATGTATCAAAGCTTTATCGCTCATGGAGAACGTGTCTATTTTTGTGGAAATATTATTGATGTAATACTTGCATTTTTGAGAAACGGTATTGTCTATTTTTTTCTGATTGGTGCTGTACTTAAGAATGAAATGTCAGCCGCTCAGTTTGTATTGTACTTTAATACGATAAATGTTTTTACTAGCGGGATAGGCAAAATTATGACCGATCTTGCGACCCTTCGGAAACAAAGTCTCGACATCTCTGCAGTCCGGGAATTCCTGGAATATCCCGAAACATTTAAAATGGAGGAAGGCCTGTCCATAACTCCGGATTTGAATATTCCTTATCAGATTGAACTGCAGGATGTTTCTTTTCGCTATCCGGAGTCTGAGAAGAACACATTATCTCATATCAATCTGATTATTCGGCCTGGAGAGAAGTTAGCAGTTGTTGGCCTGAACGGTGCTGGCAAAACGACACTCATTAAACTTATATGCGGGTTTCTGGATCCTACGGAAGGAAGAGTGCTGTTAAATAATACGGATATTAGAATATATAATCGGCGGGATTATTATCGGCTTTTTTCTGCTGTATTCCAGGACTATTCGGTTCTTGATGTGACAATATCAGAAAACATTGCACAGGCTGATGAAAATATAAATGTGGATTTGATGAAGCAATGCATTGACCAGGCAGGACTCCGTGAGAAAATTGACGGATTGCCTAATGGTGTGGAGACGCACATAGGCAAAGTGTTTGAAGATGGCATTATTCTATCGGGGGGAGAATTACAACGGTTAATGGTGGCGCGGGCTTTGTATAAAA
>ERZ506775.739-NODE-739-length-12331-cov-5.99177_pt1 | contig 12331 bp, 3 predicted proteins | sample MGYA00513980_ERZ506775 | MGnify/ENA metagenome assembly ERZ506775 | reverse complement strand
ACCCTCCTCGCGGAGAGTGACCCTCCTGAAAGGCTCTCATCTCTACGATACAAAGATTTCAATCCACACCCTCCTAGCGGAGAGTGACCAGTGCGGTTCCGTAATGGAGTAGATTGACGTCAAATTTCAATCCACACCCTCCTCGCGGAGAGTGACAACGCCTCCACTTACTAGTTGACTATCATCCTCCAATTTCAATCCACACCCTCCTCGCGGAGAGTGACAAAGAATGGCAGCCAACAGAAAAAAATATCACGGATTTCAATCCACACCCTCCTCGCGGAGAGTGACATCAAATTGTGTTAATGCAAAGCCAGTATATCCGGATTTCAATCCACACCCTCCTCGCGGAGAGTGACATCAAATTGTGTTAATGCAAAGCCAGTATATCCGGATTTCAATCCACACCCTCCTCGCGGAGAGTGACTGCAGCTCAGGAAACAGCGTCACAGCCACAGGCTATTTCAATCCACACCCTCCTCGCGGAGAGTGACCTCTTGTGCAAGAGATAACGGAGGACCAGGCACATTTCAATCCACACCCTCCTCGCGGAGAGTGACATCTCAAAATCATTCCTGGCCTTCCCGGAGCAGATTTCAATCCACACCCTCCTCGCGGAGAGTGACGGCTTGCAAAAGTCTTACGTATCATGTGAGTGCTATTTCAATCCACACCCTCCTCGCGGAGAGTGACCGCCATCAGGCCGATGCGAATGAAACTGCTGGGAATTTCAATCCACACCCTCCTCGCGGAGAGTGACGCCATCAGGCCGATGCGAATGAAACTGCTGGGAATTTCAATCCACACCCTCCTCGCGGAGAGTGACCATAAAACACTGGCGGATGAACAACTATCTGCGATTTCAATCCACACCCTCCTCGCGGAGAGTGACACAAATCTTTCATACATTGAACTACGCTTAAAGATTTCAATCCACACCCTCCTCGCGGAGAGTGACAACCTATTTTAAATGTACTTCTACCACTAATATTGATTTCAATCCACACCCTCCTCGCGGAGAGTGACTCAACGGTAAGAGTTTTAACGGCTCATCCGCTGTATTTCAATCCACACCCTCCTCGCGGAGAGTGACGCTGCTTTAAGGCGCTGCGCGCGGACACCCAAGATTTCAATCCACACCCTCCTCGCGGAGAGTGACAAGCGTGATATCCTGTATAAGCTCCGACAAATGGAATTTCAATCCACACCCTCCTCGCGGAGAGTGACAGTACTCATACGGATTTTCATACCAATTGAAAAAATTTCAATCCACACCCTCCTCGCGGAGAGTGACGGATGAGTGTTTCTGGGTACAAAGACCACGACAATTTCAATCCACACCCTCCTCGCGGAGAGTGACAGCAAAATCTCCCAAAATACCAACATCGTTTTAGAACATCTTGCACAAATATTACACATATATAATTCCTTATTTTTTATTTTAACATAATTATCCTCCTTTTTCCATAAAAATATAGGTGCGAATCTCCCTGGAATTTTGTGTTCACTTGGGATTCGCACCTATTGAAATTATATTTTCTTTTTAAAAAAGGGTACTTTCTCCTTCCTGATTTCCCCCGGCCCCGGCATATGAACTTTTGTCATCTTCCGGGGGATAAAAGAACTGCGTTTTATGCTGTTCTGTTTTTGATTATGACCTTTTTCTTTTTCTCAAGATACTGAGTGTGCAGGCAAATATAGCGATCAGTGCAACGGCGCCCAAACCTGCAAACATGCCGATTGGTGTCTCATCCCCTGTTTTTGCAGAAGAGGTTCCTTTCTGGCTTCCACCGCCGGATGGTCTGCTTGGATTTTTGCCTTTGTCTTTATTGTTGTCAGTCGGCGGTTGGGGTTTTGGATTTGGTCCGGCTGTAACTTTTTCAAGCTGGTCCATTGCTGCCTGCAAAGCTGCCGTGGCTGCATCAATCTGTTCCTGTGTTGCGGTTTCACTTTCATAGATATTTGCCGCATCATCAAAGGCTTTCTGGAATTTTTTCCATGTTGTTCCTGTATAGTCATCTTTTTTCAGCTGTGAAGCTTCATCTATCAGGGCTTTTAATGCGGATTTATCTGTCTCTTCCTCTGTCTTTGCAGGATGTTTTTTAAGCTCTGCCATAGCTTCTGCCAGTGCAGTAATCTCTTTATTTACATCCTTCTGAGATGCATCTTTGTTATCATAAACAGCTTTTGCCTTGTTAAGTGATTCTTCAAAAGCCTTCCATGCTTCCTCTGTATAATCTTCTTTGTTCAGCTGTTCTGCCTGCTCGATCACTGCCTGCAGTCCGCCTTTATCCACTACGGTAACTTCCACCGGAGTAAGGCCATTATACGCCTCAGACAATGCCAGATCTGCTGTGTCTATTTCTTCCTCTGTAAGTCCTGGTTTATTCTGAAGTGCTTTTGCTGCTGCAAGAGCATTTTCATATATTGTCCAGCTTTCCTCTGTGTAACTTTCTGCAGAAGAAACATGGGATTCATAGCCTTCTATCATAACGGCAAGTTTCTCTTCCAGTGTTACAAGTTCAGCCTGAGCCTGGGTCAGTGCTGTCACTGCATTGTCAACATCGAGCTGTGTTGCCAGTTCACTGTCACGTACATCGATTGCATTTGTAAGTACATCTGCATATAATGCCCAGGATTTTGCTGTATACAATCCTGCCTCTTCTTCTGAAGGCGCATTTTCAATTGCCTCCGTAAGAACTGTTTTATCTACAACATGTTCAGGTTTTTGTTCCAAAGCATTTTTTGCCGCCTCAAGTGCAGCGATTGCATCGTTTACAGCCTGCTCATCATTTGAGCCTATCAATGCCTGCGCAGCTTCCAATGCTGCCGCATAATCAGCCCAGCTCTCTTCCGTATAACTGTCTTTACTGCTCTCCGGAACTGCATTTGCGGCAATGCCTTTTTCCAGAACGGACTGGATCGTAACTAATTTTTCCTTGCCTGCGTAAAATGCTGCGCGCAGTGCTTCCACTGCTGCATCAATTTCATCTTTTAATGCAGCCTTATTGTCTGCCACTGTCTGGGCTTCTGCTCTGGCAGATTCTACTGCAGACAGATATTCTGCCCAGGACGCAGATGTATAAATGGAATTATCCATGGCATCTACTTCAGCGATAAGGTTATTCAGCGCATCTTTATTTGCAGTGCTTTCCAAATCTTCCAGGGCTTTTGCAAGAGCCTTTGTCACCTCATCAATGGCTTTCTGGTCAGCTTCTTCATTTCCGGAAGCTATTCTTGCTTCTTCCAAAATAATGGACAGCGCTTCCCAGGTTTCCTCTGAATAATTGTCCTTTTTCAATGCATCTGCGGCAGTGATCAGAGTATTCAATTTGTCTTTATTGACAGCAGCATCATTATGAGTTACACCAATCCAGCTGATTACAGGATCCGGATTTCCGGTCTTACTGATTGTAACTGTGACCTTTCCTTTGGTTTCTTCTGTCACTTCAAATGTCTGATTTACCTGAAGGTCTGTGCTCGTGTTATAAACGGTAAATGCTTTTTCTGCCAATAAATTATCACCGGAAGTAATCGTCATTTTTGAAGGTCTGCCTGTATTCCACCATTCCTGGAAACCAGCCGATACTGTATAAATACCAGGTTCCAGATTGAAGGCATATACAATATTCTTTCCGCCTGCAGCCCACCAGCCATTTGACAGGTAAGTATCACCGGCATGATGTCCCAGATCAAATTTATCTTTGTCAACTAAATTTGTAACACCGACATATCCGGCGCCGTTTTCTTCCGTATAGGCTTCGTCCGGTACTGCATTTTTCAGTCTTCCCAACAGATTTGCATTGACAGTGTCATAGTATTCTGATGTATCTGCTCCACTGTCGAAGAAGTAGATCAACTTGGGATTTACAATGCTGATCTCGTGTGTAAACTCTCTGTTTCCATCAGTCAAAATTCCTGTCACTGCGGCAACACCCAGTTTGTTTTCATCAAGACTGCCGATATCCCATGTCACTTCTTTCTCAACGGAACCACTTCCGAAGTCTACCATAACAGTACCCGGCAGAACGTCTGCAATCTCGGATACGGAACTGACAACTGTCGGAAGTTCACTGGTCACTTCAAAGCTTGCCTTATTCTCCAGTTCGTCCAGTGTCCAGTCTGCATAATTTTTCAGCTGAATCTGATTGCCCGGAAGGAATTCTACCGGCAGCCATACATATCTGGAATCACTTAAATCCCCGCCGGAATCCGGATTGAACCAGCGGTCACCCATGTAAATAAATTTGCCGTTTGCTGCATCCACAGGGAATACACAGGTGCTCTGCGTATCAAAGGTAGTACCTTTTGTATCGCCAACGCAGGGATCTCCCATAACGGTCCACGGTCCAAGAGGATGATCCGCTACTGCATACTGTGCTTTATTCGGACTCCATCCTGTACAGCCGGAGTTGATGATATAATATTTGTCTTTGTACTTAAACATAGCCGGAGCTTCTCTGGAAGCATCGATAAAGTTTCTTGTATAATCCGATGCTGTCAGTTCCTCTCCCTCTTTGCCTGTTCCTTCCACTGCATCCGCAGGGTCTGTGATCAGTCCTGTGTAATCTGCGTTTAATTTTGCGATATAAGTTGTCAGGTTTCCATCAGAAGAATAGATTACGTACGCCTGTCCGTCATCGTCCTTGAACAGATTCATATCACGCACGGCTCCGCCCACATTATCCCAACTGTGGTTTGCATCCGCGCTGTCATGCAGTTTGTATGTACCTAAAAGCTTAAATGGACCTGTCGGGCTGTCGCTGATGGCAACACCAGCTCTTGCTTTGCCGTAGTCTGCTGTGTTGGTCGGTGTACGTCCGTCTGCATGGAACCACATGACATATTTTCCTGTTGCGTCATTGTACAGAACTTTCGGACGCTCAATAACGGTTCTGTCCTCAGCCAGATTCCAGTAAACCTCTTCCAGTTTGCTGCTGTAATTCTCTGTATCATCTGGTGCCTGGTCTTTATAATCTCCGTACAGGCTGCTGAAATATTCGTCTGTCTCAAAGATAGAAAGATCGGCCTCATAGCCCTCTTCCTGGTCTTTGCCGTAATCCTCTTCGGATACCGGAATGCTCTTAAGAACGGCACCTTCATCTGTCCAGTTATACAAATCTGTAGAGGTATACAGATGAACACCTACTACCGGACGGTATCCATTTGTCTTATCTTCGCCGTACCAGTAATATTTGGTTTCTCCATCGATGGTGAACTGCTGAATCTGTCCGCCGTGTGCCTGTATTTTATTACCGTTGTTGTCAAAAAGCTGTGCTCCGTTCGTTCCTGTGATAGAGCTGTAGGTGAATACTTCTTTCAGCGCATTATATGCTTCTTCCAGTGCATTCAGCGCATTTTTAATGGCTTTCTGGTCTGTTGACTGCTCTTCGATCAATTTTCTTGCCTCTGTCACAGCAAGATCAAAGTCTTTTTTTGTCGCGTCAGAATAGCTGTGTCCATCCATTGATGCCTCATAGGAATTGATCTTAGCCTCAAGGCCCTCCACCGTATAAGCTGCAACTGCCTCTACCATAAGATAACTGAGAACCGGGTCTCCGTACTGGTTCGTACGTTTTGGGCTGTGAACCATCACATTCAGTTCTCCGTCATGAACCTCAACTTTATAGGATTTCTCAACTAACTGGCCTTTTGTGAGTTTCAGATCGCTCTCAACAGTTTCTCCTTCCAGCTTAATATCCACATTTCTGGTATCCCACGGATTTTTGAAACCGGCTGTTACAACATAATCATTATTGGATCTCTGAGGAACTTCAAATTTATATTTGAATCCACTGACATCTTTGATAAACGTTACGCCTGTGTCGGCCATATAGATATAACTGCTTGTGATATCCGCTGCACCGCTGCCGCCTTTAACGATCTTTGAATTTTCATCATTCGGCTCATATCCCCAGCTTAAGCCTGTTTCCGCATCTGCACTGTATTCCTGGTCAACATTTGACTGATATAAACCACGTCTGTAACCATCCGGAACGACAGAGGCATCAGAGGTTCCGCAGTTTACAAGATAGAGAACATAATCATTGGCTGCTATCTGTTCTTCCGTATAGCCTTCTCCTAATCCTGTAATGGCATCCTGAATCGCCGCTGCGCCTTCTTGGATCTGGTCCTGTGTTGTTGCAGATTTCAGCATCAGCTCTCTGCCTGCTGCTACTGCTGCATCCAGAACTGCCAGCTTTGCTGCCGGGTACTGGGCTCTGTCCACTTCACCCGCTGCTGCTATGGCATCCTGCAGTTCACTTAAATCCAGAACCTTTTGAATCTGGATGAAGGAAAGTACAGGATCGTTATTTTTCTGCTTTGCCACACAGAATGTTACATCCCCGGCATTTTCAATCGTAATATCTTGTGAGTATGTGTTCCACGGGTTGTTTCCATTCCAAGTGTTGGTTTTTCCAATCTCTACAGTTTTTCCGTCCTGTTCTGCAGTAATAACCATTTCTCGCTGTTGATTCCACCACTCCTTAAAGCCAAAATTAACTTTGTAATTACCCGCTTCCAGCGGAATGGTATACTTAATTACCTGATCTTTATTCGCATACCAACCTGTATCATATTCATCCGTCACCGTTCCGTTATACTTACCATATTCATCCAGGTATCCCCATGAACCTTCTGTATACGCCTGATCTGCTGTTTCATTTAAAAGATCTGCATACTGGTCCATAGCTGCGTATTTTGGAGATTCCGGGCTGTTACAGTCAATGAAATAAATCATGTTTGGTGCCACAACCTGTACGTTAGCGGTTGCTGTCATTGTGGTGCCTTCCACGGTACCTGTAACTTTTGTATCTTTTGTCAGGTCAACGCCTTCCAGATTCCATGTAACTTTTTTCTCCAGCGTATTGTTTTTGTTTGTAACCACTTCTACCGTATCCGGCAGTTCTGCTGCAACACCTTCCACAGTATATACATTTACATCATCAATCCTGACGATTTCTTCTGTACTGCTGTCATAAGTCACACCGTCCACAATATAAGTTGTAATGGAATTTGCCTTCAGTACTGCAGTAATACTCTTCTTTGCAGTGTCTGCCGCAATGGTATCTTCTGAAGACACATCAGCCCAGTTTTCACCGTCTTTTAATGTTCCGCTTGTACGTATAGCAGTCACATTGTCGCCCATGGTACTGAAGCTGGACAAATCAAATTTCCATGTTTTGTCCTCTCCTGCTGTGTTCACTGCCACAACGACAACTTTTCCGCTTTCCGGATCATATGCTGCCAGTGTGTCATCGCTGGAACCGATAATTGTATATCCGGGACGAATATATCTGGATAACTGGCCATATGCATAATATTTCTTTGTAAGCAGTATTTCCTGATTGTCATGATCGCCGATGGCGATTCCCCAGTATCCGCTGTTCATGTTAACACGGTTATAGAGCTCTTCCAGACTGGCATAATCCGCATCGCTGCTTGTTTTTATCTCTTTATCCACATGCATATCAATGGCATTCCATAAAATCCATGCATTTGCTTTCAGTCCGTTTACATCTGTCATCATTTGTTTTGCCAGACCAAGGGCTGCGCTCATCTCTCCTGCATCTGTTCCTGCAGTATAGGCACCGTCAACCTCTGACATCCACAGATTCTTGTTTTCCTTCTCTGCCAGTTCTTTCAGCTCAGCACGTCTGGAACCGCCGTATGTATGTGTGTCGATTCTCTGGATGATTCCTTTTGCTTCATCAGAAAGAGCATTGTAGGAGGTAATGGCCGTATCAATACTTGTCTCATCTGTGCCGCAGATTATGATATTGATTTCCCGCTTCTCCAGCTCTTCATTCAGCATCTCAATAATCTTTGACTGGGATTCTCCCTGGTCAAAATGGCAGCCTTCCTGCTTATTGCTGTAAGCTCCCCAGTAACTTGTATACGGCTCATTCATAGGTGTTGTGCTCTGGAAGGTGATAACACCCTCCTTGTTCCAGTGCTCAATCACATCAGCCATATAGACTGCAAATGCACGATAAGAGTCAGTCCTTAGATTATCCTTATTGGAATCTACTGCCCCTGAACTGCATCCGCTGTTTGTCATAAAATACGGCGGGGAATTGGAAAATGCCTCGGCTATGAAGTCTTCACCGCTGGCCTCAGCAGCTGCTTTCAAAATATTGATCTGATTTTCATCTGCTTTCCAGTTATAATTCCAGGCATAGCCGCAGCTTGCGTCGGCTCTGTCGTAATTCTCTTCATACCATGCAAGCTCATGTTCACTTTCATTTATCTTTGTCACATCCGTTGCATATCCCGGAATTGCGGAATCAGAACGGGTGATATGCTCACTGTGAAGGAATTCTTCCCCTTCCGGCAGTTTGCCCTCCTCACCGGATTTGATGACTGCCATTTTTACAAAATCAAGTGTCCAGTCACTTTTACCGGCGATATTAATCGTATTGTCTCCTGCATTCAGCGCAACATCGGAGATTGTTACAAGAAACAGCATATTATTATTGCCTGAAGCAATGATATGGCTGTTAATGGTGTCTGCATCGACAAGATAATCCTTTTCATCATTAACACGTATTGCTACATCACGCTTATTGCTTCCGGTAAGAGTAAGGAGCAGTTTAACCGTATAATTTCCTGTTTCCTCGGCTTTAACGGTATAACGCAGATTGTCACCATCGCCTGGCTCGTCATCCAGTTTGTTTATCCAGCCAATCGACTGAAAGCTCCCAACCTCACTGCCTTTTGTAATACCGAAGTCCGCGTCAGATACTGTGTATTTCAGGCTTTTCATTGCTGTATTTGTTCCGACAGACATTTTTTTGCCTTTGTACTCTGGTTTGCATCCTTCTGTCTCCAGGTCGTAAAATTCTGCTTTTTCGTTTACCGGCACTTTTGTCGGCTCTCCTACCAGATCACCACCGCCCACATTGTAACGGCCAATGTTCATATCCAGGCCCTCATCACTGAAGAAAACCCTTGCCGCTTCCTCTGTCATCTTATCACTGTAGCCAAGGCGGTTTGCCCACCAGCAAAGTGATGTACCCCATCCCTCAAATTCACCAAGTCCATCCTCATTGGTGTCATGAAAGGTAGATGCCAGGCCCGGCTGAAGCTTGATCACTCTGTCCGCGTCCGCTGCAGAGACCAGTTGAAGTCCGCCTAACGGTATGGATGTCAGGCAAAGTGCTGCGGTAGTGGCTGCAGCAATCCCTCTTTTAAAACTTCTCATTCTCTTTCCTCCTTTTTTCCTTTTTGGTACACCCAGATATTTCCCGGGCTGCATGTCCTGCCGGTCATGCTGCCTACCATTTCTAATTATAAATAAAAAAACGGCTAAAATATATCACATATCTTAGCCAAAAGTCACATTTCTTATTTCATTTTCCATTTTTTCCTATTTCCGAATTTCCTTCTGTACTCATTGGGATTCATACCCACCACCTGCTGAAATGCCCTGGCGAAATGGCTTTGGGAGCAGAATCCAAGATAAAAGGCAATTTCCTGAATCCGGTAATCCGAATACTTTAAAAGATTTTCTCCCCTCCGCACTTTCTCTCTGCGGATGTAATTGGTGATGGTGATCTTTTCCTGAGAGCTGAAAAGATGGGACAGATAGTCTGCATTGATATCCATATGTTCCGCAATGTCAGCTACCTGAATGGGATCATGCAGATGACTGAATATGTAATCCTTTACCTGTCCGATCAGAGGATTTGTCTTTGTCTTCTGCTTCTCTCCTCCCTGTATGTTCTCTTCATCCACAAGCCTGGCATAGACAAACTGCGCCTCGCGCTTAAATGCCTCCACCTCAGGAACATTATCAATCTCCTCCACCTGCTGAATGAGGCTGTCTGCCAGGGAAAAGGATTTCTCCACGCTGATCCCTCCCCGGATGGCGGCTCTTGATGCCAGCGTGATATTGCCAACCGCCACATTTTTATGGGAACGAAGCGGATCTTTTGCAAGGACTCCGATCTCTCCCTCATAAGTCTCTGATATACTCTTTGTCAGAGCCTGGATATCGCCCTTTTCAATGCTGTCCAGTTCCCGCAGTTCCTGCTCATAAGGGTTATGCAGACCCGCGCTTTCCTGCCGTTCAAAAATATCCCGGGAGATGCGGTTCTGTAAATTCATGGTGGCTGTATAATTTTGCTGGTTTCTTTTCCACAGCCGGGCCGCCGACAGCTCTTCACCGGTGAGATGCCAGTGCAGAAGCAGAACTCCGGAAACGAACTTGTCCAGAGGACAGACAGGAGGTATGTAACCGCTCTTCCTTCCCAGGTTATAGTATCTGCGGATTTGAATGAGAATTTCCTGGCTCAGAGGACCGATCGTTACCGGACCGGCTATGATTACCGCTCCCTTTGACAGCCCTTGGGCAAATATTGCATAGACCAGGCTGCTCTCCGTGAAAATAACCGGATGCTGTTCACTTTTTTGGGAAAATACTTTCTCCACAAATTCCGGATTTTTCTCGAAAATCAAAGTTTCTATGTCCCTGGCACCGAATTTCTGTATAATTTCTTTATCTGTACTAAATAAATGAAACGGAGTATGGATCAGATTTACCATATGCTCTAAAAAGTATGGCTGCAGCATTTTATAGTCCTGCCTTTCGTGATTCCTGTTCTCTTACTGACATGAAATAACTCCCCCGCATTTTCATACGGGGGAGCCTCTGCTTGGACACAATACGCTTTCGCGTACATTTATTCTATTGGCAAAATAGATTATTTATTATTCAGCGCTGCCTGTGCTGCTGCAAGTCTTGCGATCGGCACACGGAACGGTGAGCAGGAAACGTAGTTCAGACCCACTTTGTGGCAGAACTCTACGGAAGACGGATCTCCGCCGTGCTCGCCGCAGATACCCATTTTCAGAGTCGGGTTTGTCTTACGTCCTTTTTCTGCAGCCATCTGTACTAACTGGCCTACACCTGTCTGATCCAGTTTTGCAAATGGGTCAGATTCGTAAATCTTGTTGCTGTAGTAGGAACCTAAGAACTTACCAGCGTCATCACGGGAGAAACCGAATGTCATCTGAGTTAAGTCGTTGGTACCGAAGGAGAAGAATTCTGCTTCCTCAGCGATCTCATCTGCTGTCAGAGCTGCACGAGGAATCTCGATCATAGTTCCTACATGGTAGTTGATGTATTCGCCTTTCTCTTTCATAACTTCCTCTGCTGTTGCAACAACAACATCTTTCACGAATTTCAGCTCTTTCTTCTCGCCTACTAACGGAATCATGATCTCCGGAACGATATCATATCCCATCTCTTCTTTTACTTCGATAGCAGCTTCGATCACGGCTCTTGTCTGCATCTTGGCAATTTCCGGATAGGTAACAGCCAGACGGCATCCACGATGACCCATCATTGGGTTGAACTCGTGCAGTTCATCACACTTAGCCTGTACTTCTTCTGCTGTCAGACCCATATCGTCAGCCAGTGCTTTGATGTCTTCCGGATCTGTCGGAACGAACTCATGAAGCGGCGGATCTAAGTAACGAACAGTCATCGGGCGTCCTCTCAGAGCTTTATACATAGCCTTGAAGTCTGCTTTCTGGAAAGGAATCAGCTCATTCAGGGCTGCTTCTCTTGCTTCTACATTGTCAGACAGGATCATCTTACGAATCTTCGGAATACGATCCGGCTCAAAGAACATATGCTCTGTACGGCAAAGTCCGATACCTTCTGCACCCAGTTTTACAGCATTTTCTGTATCAACCGGTGTATCTGCATTGGTACGAACCTGCAGTTTACGGAACTGGTCAGCCCATCTCATGATGCGGCCGAAGTTTCCGCCTACAGAAGCTTCCTCTGTCTGGATATCACCTTTATAGATTTTACCGGATGTTCCATCCAGGGAGATGTAATCTCCTTCTTTGAATGTATATCCGCCTAATGTAAACCATTTCTCTTCTTCGTTGATCTTGATCTCTCCACAACCGGATACACAGCATGTTCCCATACCACGTGCAACTACGGCTGCGTGAGAAGTCATACCACCACGTACAGTCAGGATACCCTGAGCAGCGTGCATACCCTCGATATCTTCCGGAGATGTCTCCAGACGAACCAGGATAACTCTTTCGCCAGCTTCGTGAGCAGCTTTTGCTTCGTCAGCTGTGAAGTAAACTTTACCTGCTGCAGCACCAGGAGATGCCGGCAGAGCGGAACCGATCACTTCGCCTGCTTTTAATGCATCTGCATTAAAGGTAGGATGCAGTAACTGATCCAGGGATTTTGCTTCAATACGGCAAACTGCCTCTTCCGGTGTGATCATGCCTTCGTCTACCAGGTCGCAGGCGATCTGGATAGCTGCCGGAGCAGTTCTCTTACCGTTACGTGTCTGCA
>ERZ506775.736-NODE-736-length-12344-cov-5.83978_pt1 | contig 12344 bp, 9 predicted proteins | sample MGYA00513980_ERZ506775 | MGnify/ENA metagenome assembly ERZ506775 | reverse complement strand
TGCAGTGTGTTCCTTTCTTGACTTTGCATGCCAGGCCGGTGCAGAGGGACTTGTATTTGACAAAGACGGCAATGTGAACATAACAGATCAGGCTTACGCGGACGCATTGCATTTTATGGTGGAAAATGCCAACGCTGATTACACTCCGTCAGATTCACTTGCCACAGCCTCTACAGAGTCACAGGAACTCTTTACGAACGGAAAAACAGCTATGCAGCTGAACTGGAGTCATCAGTATCCGGCGGCAGTAAAGGCTCTCGGTGCCGATAAAGTCGGATGCGCACCGATGATCAGCGGAAGTGCGGGTATTGGGGCAACAACCGGTCCCTGGTATGAATGCGTTATGAAAGGCTCTGAAAATAAAGAGATGGCTAAAAAATATGTAGAATATATGTACAGCCACAATGCGGATTATATGGATCTTACCTTAAAGATCGCAGGCAGAACATCTGTATATGAAGAAACAGGTAAAGAGGCGGGCAATGAGCATACAGCGGCAGTTCTTGAGACGTTAAAAGCAAAGCAGTCACAGGCAAGGCCTATGGTGACAACATGGGCGCAGATTGAAGAGGTTTTGATCGGTGTTGTGGAAGCCAGTCTGGGCGGCGCAGATATAAACGAGACATTAGAATCAGCAAAGAATGAGATTGAAGCGATCGCCCGATAACGGAGGCGCGCAGTGAAACAGATAAAGTGAGCAGCAGAGGGGAATCCCGCGAAGCGTGTTGCTGGGCACGGAGTGAACAGCGATTTTTCCCCTCTGTTTATAGAAGGTGGTAAATAGAATGAGATTGATTTCAAGAAAAACATTATTACTATTTTTTCTGCCGGGTGCGGTATTTATGGGGGCATTTCTCATATATCCAATCATTACAATGGTAGCTGACAGTTTCTTTCAAATCGGAATCACAGGTGAGAAGACATTTATCGGTTTGGAAAACTATATACGTGCGTTTACCGCCGGCGGATTTTTAAAACAATTAAAGAATACTTTGATATATATTGCAGTGGCTGTAAGTTTTGAGACGGCAATCGGTTTATTATTCGCATTATTCTTTGAATTGAATTATAAAGGAAGTAAAGTGATACGATCATTCATGATGGCACCTCTCATGATCGCGCCTTTAGTAGCCGGTCTTACATGGAAATTGATGATGAGTTCCAGTTTCGGAATTGTCAATGAACTGTTGGCTGAAATTGGGATTTTGTCAAGCAGCAGTGACATTCTGTGGCTTGCGGATGAAAGGGGGGCGTTAGCTGCATGCTGTATTGCTGATATTTGGCTCACTACACCGTTTATGATGCTGATGATATTGGCCGGGCTGCAGGGCCTGGATTCCAGTATGCTGGAGGCCGCGAAAATTGACGGGGCAGGTATGCTGCAGCAGGTCTTTGCCATAAAGCTTCCTGTGATCAAACCGGTTTTACTGACAGCATTGTCCGTAAGGATCATTGACGCGGCCAGAACCTTTGATATTATCTGGGCAATGACGGAGGGAGGTCCGAACAGCTCATCGGAAACACTCAGTATTATTATATACAAGACATTGACGCGCTATAATGATGTGGGGTATGCCAGCGCAATGGCAGTGGTATTTATTGCAGTATTAGTAATATTTACGCTGGTATTTATGCAGAGTCTGTGGAATCCGAAGAAAAAGAACTGTTAGCTGAGTGGATAGGAGGCGAAAAAAGGTGAAATTTAAAGGTGAGGTCGGGAAGAAGCTGGGAATCAGTCTGTCAGTGGTTTTAACTGTATTCTGGCTTTTCCCTTACATATATGTAATTTGTTGTTCTTTCAAGCCGGGATCAGAAGTGATCGCAGTTCCGCCGAGTTTTTTCCCAAAAGTGTTCTCGGTTGAAAATTTTGGGGGACTGTTTGAAAGAATGGATGCACTCGGATTTCTGTTCAACAGTTTGAGTGCTTCCTTGATAAGTACAGTGATCGCGTTGATATTGGGATCTCTTGCAGCGTATGCAATACAGCGCTCAGGTGCCAAATTATCGATCATACTGGTGGTTTTGGTTTTATGCCTGAAGATGATACCTACTTCAAGTATTGTAGTGCCGATTTATGAATTGATCTGTAATCTTGGCTTGTATGATACCAAAATTGCCTTGATCATTGTTTACGCAGCCATCAATATGCCGTTTGTTATGTGGACCATGTTAAGTTTTTATGAGGGAATTCCCACGACACTGGACGAGGCAGCATTCGTAGACGGGGCAGGCAGCTTCCAAACATTTTGGAAGGTTATTCTGCCGATCTGTAAACCCGGTTTGGCAACAGCGTTTATATTTACTCTGTTCCTTGCATGGAATGATTTCCTTGTGGCATTATTGCTGACAAGTACCAGTGCAAAGACATTTACGGTTGGACTGGCCGGATTTTTGTCAGCATACAATCTGGATCTGGGGCCAATGTGTGCAGGAGCATTTTTGTTTAGTTTTCCGGTGATGATCATTTCCCTTGCGGCTCAAAAATATATTGTGCAGGGAATGACAGCAGGAGCGGTAAAAGGTTAAGCAGTATGGAGGGGTCTTATGAGTAAAGAATTGTTGAAGCTGAATATTGAAAAGGCTCAGATGGAGACAGACAGAAAAAAGGAAGCTGTAAAGAATGGCATGATGCGTCAGCGCTATCATTTTATGCCACAGACAGGGTGGCTGAATGATCCCAATGGATTGATTTATTTTAGGGGAAAATACCATTTCTTTTTTCAGCATAATCCCTATAGTGGTTTCTGGGACAGTATGCATTGGGGGCATGCCATCAGCGAGGATATGCTCCATTGGGAGTATCTGCCGCCGGCACTGGCACCCAGTGAAGGGTATGACGATCATCCAAAAGGCGGATGTTTTTCCGGAAGCGCGATAGAACATGACAATAAACTTTTCCTCATGTACACCGGAACAGCCAATAAAGGCAGAGGTTATGAGCAGACACAGTGTATCGCATACAGTGAGGATGGAATCCATTTTGAAAAATATGAAGGGAACCCAGTGCTGACAGCGCCGGAAGGGATCTTGCCGGATATGTTTCGTGATCCGAAGGTATGGAAGCATGAGAACATGTATTATATGGTGTGCGGCGCAAGCCGTGAAAACAGGGGCTTGGCACTTCTCTATCGTTCCGGGGATATGCTCCACTGGGAGTTCTTCCAGGTTCTGGCGGAAAGCCGTGGGGAATGGGGATTCATGTGGGAATGCCCGGATTTTTATCCGATAGGCGATAAATATGTTCTGACCTTTTCACCTATGGGGGCAGGCGATCATACTGCCGTGTATATGGTGGGAGATTTTGATTATAAGACAGGAAGGTTTTATCCTCATGTGAGCGGTGAGATCAACTGGGGATTTGATTATTATGCACCGCAGTCATTTCTGACACCGGATGGAAGAAGGATTATGGCAGGATGGTCAAATGAATGGGAATGGATGCCATTATGGAAGGACTGGGGGCCAACGTACAGGGAAGGCTGGTGCGGCTTTTTTAACATCCCTCTGGAGGTACGTTTGATGGAAGACAGCACGTTACAGTTTCTGCCAATCGAGGAAATAAAAGCTTTGAGGCAGAACCCGGAATATCTGGACAGTCTTGTGATCACGGAAGAGGAGACAGAACTGAGAGCCGGAGACGGTGTGGCTTTTGAACTGAAGCTGAAGATTGATCTTGAGAATACAGATGCGGATAAACTGGAGCTGCTTTTGCGCTGCGGAGAAGGAAAAAAGACGGTATGTCTGTTTGATCTTGAGAATGCGGAAATGAGTGTAGATCGTGAGAAAGCAGATGGATGGAGCAGAGGTATTTCGAGAAGCGTTATGTATCTGAAGGGAAAAAGGGAGCTGGACGTCCATATTCTGTCAGACCGGAGTTCACTTGAAATTTTCACAGATAATTACCGGAATAACCATTCTAATAATATTTTTGCGGGAGAGACGCAGAATCAGTTGAAAATCCGGGCGATTGGCGGGAGTGCGGTGATCAAAGAGATTGAGACATACGGAATAAAGGATTGTTATTGTTAGAACGGATGGAAGCATTATTGTCAGGCCGGGCGGCGTTAAATATATAGGAGGATTTATGTATGGCAGGTAAAAATTACTATGATGTTACGGAATGGAACGTCGGAGATCCCTATAAAGATATAGGAGAAGTGATCAACAGCATGTTGGCGGATATTAAAAGCAGACAGACAGATTCCAATGTGGAGGAGGGCGGAAAACCGGGGGCTGTCATCTACATTCCGTCAGGGGATTATCATCTTCGTACGCAGGTGGTGATTGATATCAGTTATTTGAAAATCATGGGTGCCGGACATGGTTTTGTATCTTCAAGCATTCGTTATAATCTTCCAAAGAGTGAATGGGAGGATCTGCATGAAGTGTGGCCGGGAGGCAGCCGCATACTAGTTGACCTTTCTCCGAAGGACGCAGATGGTGAGGCGGCAGGAGCCGCCTTTTATGTGGAACGGAGCGGAAATCCCAGGATCAGCTCTGTGGAATTTGAAAATTTCTGTATTGACGGATTACACTTTGCGGACGACGGTTCAGGAAAAAATGATCCGGAAAATACATATGTGAATGGCAAAACAGGCATTTATGTTGCCAGTGCACAGGATTCCTTCCGGATCACAGGCATGGGCTTTGTATATTTAGAGCATGGGGTTATTATTTACCATGCAGACGCATTGTCAGTCCATGATAATTTTATAGCTGAATGCGGAAACTGTATCGAACTGCGCGGCTGGGGACAGGCATCTAAGATAACTGATAACCTGATGGGAGCCGGGTACAGGGGATATTCTGTTTTTGCGCAGAATTTCGGAGGACTTTTGATCACTTCAAATAATATTTTTCCGAGAGGTACAAGCTGTGTCCATTTCGATAAGGTTGCCCGCTCTGTTATCACAGGCAACAGATTTCATTCCTTTTATCCGGGGGCACTGGTATTTGAAGGGAACTGTTCGGAAAACACGGTCTCTTCCAACCACTTTTTACGTGATCATGAACCATGGGCGCCTATGCTTAAAAATGACAATGGCTTAGATGACAGGTATGGCCTTCTGCGCATCAGCGGCAATCATAATTCGGTGATCGCCAACCATATTTCAGAAACAATCCATAGGCAGTCTATCAAGCCGGCCGACGCAAAACCTGTGATCATACATGTTGTCTCGGGCAAGGGAAATTATATATCCGATAATCATATCGTTGCCACAACAGAGGCAGCAGATGCGCAGACCGGGGCATCTGATTCCTGCTTTTCTGCACAGGTGGATGCTCTTACTGCTACGGATAAACTGGCGGTGCTTGATGTGACAACTGTTCTGGTGGCAAAAGAATCCTTTCAAAATACTATACTGGATTCAGGAAGTGAGGAGCAGGTTATTCTTGACAGGCGTGTGAATGCTTTTAGGGCTACGCCGGTGCCTGGGGGAGTGTGACCGGGGACAGGACAAATGGTCCTTTCTGTGATATCGCCTACAATCTGAAAAAGAATTCGACAGATACCTTTTTTATCGGTATAATTAAAAAAGGGGTGATTTCACATGGATGAAATTCGTTTTGAATTTGACTGCGACACATCCGTTCCGCATTTTCATGGGGAGCTGGAAATACTTTATGTGCTGACCGGCCGGTGTGCTGTGATGACGGCAAAAAACAATTATCTTTTGAGCAGTGAGGACTTTGCTGTATATAACCCGTATGAACACCATGAGATTTATCGCGAAGCGGGTGCGCATACTGTTTCGGCATATATTTCGCTGCCGATTTTACAGCAGGCAAATTTAGGACGTGTTAAATGCTGCAGTAAATTGCAGCCGGATCAAGCCGATTATCTTTCCATGATTCGCATGAACCTGGCGGTGGTGTTCAAAGAGGTTACCGATTCGCCTGATCTGCGCCGGCTGCAGATCTTAAGTCACCTTTTCGGACTGCTGGCTATCCTGAAATCACAGTTTGAGTTACCGGAGTCATACGAACTGCACCCGACACAGGAAATAGAACGAATACAGAAAGTCCTGATCTATATCGGACAACATTTTTCAGAGGAATTGAGTTTACAGACGGTTTCGGATCTGGTGCATCTCTCCAAAAGCCAGTTGTCCCGTGATTTTCATAAAATACTGCGCATCTCATTTTCAGATTATCTGCGCCAGCTGCGTTTAAATAAAGCAGAGTATCTTTTGCGCACGAAACGGCAGAGCGTGACGGACATTGCATTGGAATGCGGTTTCTCCAATACCAACACTTTTATATTGAACTTTCGGCAGCAATACCACATTACGCCCGGAAACTATCGCCGATGTTATGAAAAACAGGCATCCCCGCAGCCGCAGGAGGGAATCGCCGCTATTTCCGGTACACTGTCTTATATGAATCTTTTAAAATATGCGGCAAAAGAAGAAGCAGTGCTGCCGTTAAACAAACGCAGCACTCTGCCAACCCGTATTGAAATTGATGCCCGGGAAAATCTTGGTAAATTGCAGCTTCATCACAACGATTCCACGTCACTTGGCTGGGCAGAACAGCTCTTGCACGAGGAGGTCCGTGATGCAGTCCGCGATTCTGTGAAAACAATCGGCTTTCAGAGTGTATTGTTTTTCGGTATTTTTGACGATTCTCTGGACTTTTATCATGAGGACCAAAACGGCAGGCCATGGCTGAGTTTTACCTATATTGATTTAATTCTGGATTTTTTGGTGGATCTTAATATTACCCTGCAGATCCAACTGGGTTATACACCGAAACTTTTGACGAAAGACCGCCGGCATGTTTTTGGGAATTCCTGTATCGGACTTCCGGATAATCTGGAAAAGTGGAAATTTTTAGTGAATGGATTTTTAGAGCACCTTGTTTACCGTTATGGAATAGAGTTGGTTTCGTTGTGGAGTTTCACACCGGAACAGCTCCTGTTTGTGCAGTATGGTGTTTTCTCCCTGGAGGATTATCTTTATTATTACGAAACTACCTGGAAGATATTGCAGCAGCAGCTTCCGGGGGTCATGTGGAAGGCACCTGTGTTTGATATTGATTTTTTGTCTGTGGATGGATTTGACATTCTTTATCGCTTTTTAGACTACTGCAGACAAAAGAGCTGCCTTCCCACCCAGCTGAGTGTACAGAGTTTCTGCATGGATCATGCCAAATATGACCGTGCCGTCACCGAGAATCGTATTCAGGCAAAGATGGATCAACAGCCGGGGGAGCCGGCGCCGATCAGTGCGGATGAAAGTGTACTGCAGCACCGTCTGCAGAAACTCCGTACCTGTCTGAATGAGTATGGGTATTTGGATCTGCCAATCTCTGTTTTCGGTTGGAATACCACATTGTGGCAAAATGATTTGGGGAATGATACTTGTTTTAAGGCAGCCGCAGTAGTGAAGCACTGCCTGGAGAGCCGTAATCTGGTCACTGCAATGGCGATGGCTCATTTGACAGATAACTCGGAACGCCGTGTCATGAACTCTAATCCCTATCATGGCGGTTATGGTATTTTAAATTATTACGGAGTACCCAAAGCGGCTTATTATGCCATGATGTTTCTGACGCTCTTAAAGAACAACGGCGATACAATTCTTGCAGAAGGGGACGGATATATTGTTACTCGTTCCGGGGAGGGCAGGAAGCTGCAGATTCTGCTGTACCATTACTGCCACTATGATGAACAAAATCATCTGACGGAATGGATTCCGCTGGAGGAACAGCGAACAATTGACCGTTATATGGGATTTGTGCAGAAAGGAACGCGCAGCTTTGCCCTTCATCTGCAAAATATGATTCCCGGCAATTATTTGAAACGCAGTTTTTCCGTTAACCGTGAGCATGGGAGCAGTTATGACCAATGGATGAAAATGGGCGCGCCGGATTTGCAGAACCGTACACAAAAGCTGTATCTGACGAAGATCAGTACCTATGGCGCTCTTTATGAAAATGTCCTGATCGGAAAAAGCGGGAGCTTCAACCTGTCCACCGTACTGGATGAACATGAAGTGCGGCTGATATTGCTGGAAAAGCGTTAAGGAAAATAGCAAAGTGATTATTTAGTGGGAAATGCTGAAATGTTCGGCATTTCCCTTTTTGCTGTCAAAAATCACGATTTACAGCACTATAAATCACGATTTATTTCATAAAAAAAGATCTGTGAATGTCATTTTTTCAAAAAATGTGGGCGAAAAATGAATAAAACCTGCGGAGGAATCAAGAGAAAGCCGGGCAAAACGTATGATACAATTTGTAAAATAATAACTGAACGAGGTGATCTTATGGAAGTAAAAGAATGGACCTATGAAGAGTTTCCGGAATTTGCAGAAGAGGTGGAAGGAGCGGAAAGGATTCCGACCACCGGCGACGAAATCGGAGTTTTTTATCAACATGATGTGGAGTATGCGGAGATTGAAGGTGAAAAACTGCATCTGCAGATTTTACGCCCGCTGACCCGTAACCGGCCGAACATGATCTGTCCATGCGTAGTGTTTGTACAGGGTTCCGCATGGTTTAAACAGGACGTATATATACAGCTTCCGCGAGTGGCAAAGCTTGCGGAACGTGGTTATGTAGTGGCTGTGGTGGAATATCGTCATTCAGGCATTGCACCTTTCCCGGCACAAATTATGGATACCAGAAATGCCGTACGCTTTATGCGTGTACATGCGGAAGAATACGGAATCGATTCTGATAAAATCGTTGTTGCAGGCGACTCTTCCGGTGGACACACTGCCATGTTTGCCGGCATGATCCACGATGATGTGGAAAATAATCTCTTCCCGGGTATTTCTGCGGAGGTTAAGGGCATTCTGAATTTCTACGGAAGCTGCAGTGTCATGAAGGAAGATTCAAATCCAACCCAGCTTCTCCACTGTCAGCCGGACAGTCCGGAAGGTATGGTGATGGGGCATGTGGACCTGCGCGAAAGCGAGGAGCTGCGCCGCAGGCTTTCTGTGGAATGCAACATAGAGAAAGACAGTGTGATCCCGCCGACGATCATATTTCATGGTACAAAAGACCGTGTTGTAAACTGTGAAGGCAGCGTGATTCTTTATCGGCGCATGAAAGAATGCGGAAAGGATGTAAAGCTGTATTTGATAGAAGGAGCGGACCACAGCGGCAACGAATTCTGGATGGAACAGGTTCTGGACATCATGGAGGACTTCATCCAAAAGGCAGTGCGATAGTTGGAATACATCCAGACATTAAGAATCGCTTCACGATGGGTTGGATGTCTGTCTCCGGTACATTTTCATACGGTCAGCGCAGTAAATGCGCAGACCTGTCTGAACTGTTATACTGAGGGACCTATAAAAAGGAAAGAAGGATATGGAAATGGCTACAGAAATGAAAAAAATCAGCTTATTTGAAAAACTGATCTATGGATCCGGTGATGTGGGTCTGAATGCAATGTATACTTTGTTCAGCTCCTATGTTTTAATGTTCTATACGGACGTATTGATGATAAATGCTGCATTGATCGGTACCGTGATCATGATTTCAAAAATTTTCGACGGTATTTCTGATTTGATTGCAGGTCAGTTGATTGACAAACACAAAAATAAATACGGTCACTGTATTCCGGTTTTGATGAAATGGGCAATTCCGATGGTACTTTCCGTTATTCTGGTATTTACCGTGCCGGATGGAAGTGTAGGGCTTCGTGTTGCTTACATTTTTATTACTTACAACCTTTTTAACACGATATTATACACTTATGTCGGTATGGCCCATGGGTCGCTTGCATCGTATGTCACGAATGATTCCAAGGACCGTTCCCAGATGCTCATTTTTAAGATGATGTTTGCAGCCGCTACCCAGACCATCATGGCATCGGTTATGATTCCCATGGTGGAATACTTTGGCGGTCAGCAGATGCAGTCTGCATGGATCAAAGCCATCATGGTATTCGGTGTTATCGGTTTGATTCCGATTGCGCTGAACGTCTTTTTTGTGAAAGAGCGAGTGGAAAATGACGCTCCGGCAGAAAACATTTTGATTGGTGTGAAATGTGCAGTTGTTAATAAATACTGGTGGATGGCGTTTATTGTCAATTTGATGGCAAACTTTATCCTGACTTTCAACCTTTCGGTATCCTTGTACTATTTGAAGGACGTTGTTGGCAATATCGCTTTGATGGGCACGTTTGTTGCCTGTTCCAACCTTCCGGGTGTGATCATTTCAGCAGTTGCCCCGTTTCTGCTCAATAAATTTACGAAACAGCAGATGGTCATTTTTGGCGCAGGATGTATGCTTGCTGCACAAATTGCATTTATCTTCATGCCGTTTACGACGACCATGCTTTTCCTTACCGCATTGCTTCGCGGTATCGGTATGGGCTTTGCTATGGGAATGGCAGGTGCTTTGATTGGTGATACCATTGATTACGGTGAATGGAAAACAGGGGTGCGCGTTCAGTCCGTTCTCTTCTCCGCAGCTTCGGTTGGGGCAAAAGTGGGCCAGGGCGCACTGACAGCGGCATTCGGTTTCGTCCTCTCAGCTATCGCTTATGACGGTTCCCTGGCAGTACAGGCTGCAGGCACCATTTCCGGTATTGATGCATTCTTTAAGTACGGTCCGTTGGTGGTTGCCATTATCCTTTTGATTGATATTCTTATGCTGGATGTTGAAAAGAAAAATCCGCAGTTTATCAGGGAAATTGCAGAACGTAAAGCAGGTAAAAACGCCTAAGCTTGTCTCGTAATGGTATATAGTTACATAATAGGTCGTGGTTTCCACGCGTCTTCTCTCCGTTACATGTTATAAGGTAATTATCACTAAATACTCGCGGCAGTTGCCCAGACAGCCAAGTTATTTAATAAATAATTTTTATGCTTAATTGAATGAGCAAGAAAATTCAAACAGCCTATTGGGATTCAGCTGGTTCTGGAAGAACTTATAATAGTTTGACATTACTAAAAAATGTATGATATTGTAAACATAGCCCGTGTTGTTAAATAGATGAAATGGGTATTAAAAAAGTCAAATAAGAGGTCAGCATGGCAAATATAAGAGATGTGGCGAGAGCTGCAGGCGTGGGGATCGGAACGGTATCCAGGGCGCTGAATGACAGCGGTTATGTGGAAGCCGGTAAAAAAGAGAAAATCAGGAGAATCGCAAAAGAGTTAAATTATAGACCCAGTGAGCTGTCACGTAGTTTTGTTCAGAAAAAGAGCGGACTGGTTGGGATCGTACTGCCGGATGTGGCATTTCCGTTCTATGGGGCGTTTTTAAAGTATGCAGAACTGGAATTGAATCATATTGGTTATAAAACTTTAGTGTGCAATACGCTGGGAGTTCAGAAGAGGGTTTCGGATACGCTGGATTTGATTGAGGCGGGCAGTCTTGACGGCATGATCATCAATACAGATGTAACGCGAGAGGAAATCGAGAGAATGAAGGGCATGCCGGTAGTCAGTTTTGAGCGGGTGCTGGCAAAAGAAATACCCATGGTTGCCTCTGATCATATAAAGGGTGGTCAGATTGCGGCAAAGCTGCTGAAAGAAAACGGGTGCAAAAATGTTATGATCCTGGGGGCCAGGTTTGCCACAAAAGTACATGCGGAGAACAGGATTAAGGAGTGCAGACGGATACTGGAACAATCGGGAATACAGGTTACAGCTGTGGAGATCAACGGGGCATTTTTGTCCTATCCGTTTATTGAAGAGATGATAAGCCAGTATCTGGATATGTACAGCCGGATCGACGGCATTTTTACAGAGGATGTGGAAGCCTACTGCTGTCTGATGCAGGCAAAAAAAAGAGGAATCTATGTGCCAAGGGATTTGAAGATTGTGGGGTATGACGGCAATGAAATGACGCGGATGATCGATCCGCAGGTAACTACCATAGCCCAGGATGTACCTCTTCTGGCACGCACCTGTGTGGAGGTTCTTGCGAAGAAGATCGCAAAAGAAAAAGTAGATGCCCACTATTATATTCCGGTGAAATTATTGCAGGGTGGAACTACTGTGTGATGTTCCATAAAAAATGTTTGCTTTGTCTTGCACTGTGGAACAAAATGTGGTACGCTAAAAATAAAAGGGTGGGAATATATGGCAAGCCTGAGAGAAGTAGCGGATGCTGCCGGAGTAGGACTGGGTACTGCTTCGAGAGCATTGAACGGGACAGGTTATGTGTCTGAAGAAAAAAAGAAAATGATACTGAAAGCGGCTGAAGAACTGCATTACAGGCAGAATATGTCAGTACCGGAGCCGGCAGAGCATCATGCAGGACTTGCAGCCAAAGGAAAAACAGGTATCGTTGGTCTTTCTGTACCGGATATGGAACAGCCGTTTTTTGCAGGTCTTTTAAAATACTTGGAGATAGAACTGCATAAATTGGGATAGATC
>ERZ506775.735-NODE-735-length-12362-cov-3.74957_pt1 | contig 12362 bp, 9 predicted proteins | sample MGYA00513980_ERZ506775 | MGnify/ENA metagenome assembly ERZ506775 | reverse complement strand
GCTGCCATTTTCAGAGGTCAGCCTGAATAAATCATCCACAAGCCGTATCATGCGTTCATTATTTGTCCGGATGACCTTCAGAACCTTTTCCAGGCGGGCTGCCGGCGGGGCTTCCTCCAGTGCGAGGACATCAAGATTCACAGCGATGGTGGCAAGGGGGGTTTTAAGTTCATGCGCCGCGCTGGCTGAAAAACGTTTCTGCCGTTCAAAGGATGCGCTTACTTTATCCATCATCAGATTGAAGGAACGTGCCAGGCGGCCGATTTCATCCTGCCTGTCCCTGATTTCCACCCGATGGGATAAATCATTTCCGCTGATTTCTTCTATCGTGTCTGACAGCTCCTCCAGAGGCTGCAATGCACGGCCGGCTACCAGCCAGGCCGCTGTGGTACCCAGAATAAGAACAAGTATCAGCCCGGCAGTTCCCCAAAGGTTAAAGCGGTTTCCGGCTTCCTTTATTGTAAAAGTGACAGAGGCCAGCTCCATATCCTCTGCCGCTGCACCGGACAGCGTGATTTCGCTGCTGCCGATGAATTCCTGCGGCAGATTGTGGACAAAAATACGGTCTGCCCCAAACAGGAAAACACATGTAAGAATGACGGCGGCGCCGGCCATGACCATGGCTGATAAGAGGGTAAGCCTCATGCGCAGAGATATATTTTTCAGCATATATCCTCCTTTTTGTCAATCAGATAGCCTGCTCCGCGGATATTCCGTATAATTTCCTCATCTGTGACGGCAAGCAGCTTGCGTCGTATTACGCTGATATAGACCTTGACCTGATTGGAGAAAGGATCTGCCTGGCTGTCCCAGATATGCTCCATGAGCTCTTCTGCACTGACGGTCCTTCCGCTGTTTCTCATCAGGTACTCCAGAATGGCAAATTCACGCATGGAAAAATCCAGTGGATGTTCGTTAAAACGAACAGTTTTCAGATTGGTATCCAGGCAGAGGCCCCCTCTTTTCAGGGAAGCCTCCTCCTGGATGAAGGAACGCCGGAGAAGCATACGGATACGGGCCTCCAGTTCTTCGAAATGAAAGGGCTTGGTAAGGTAATCGCTGGCTCCGCCGTCCAGCCCGGCAACCTTGTCTTCCAGCTCTGAGCGCGCGGACAGAATCAGCACTGTTGCCGGCTTTCCAAGGAACTGTATCTGCTGCAGGACTTCCATGCCGTCCAGTCCTGGAAGGTTCAGATCCAGAACCACAAGGTCATATTCATTAATCTGGCACAGCTGAACTGCATCAGTTCCGTTCCCTGCGGCATCCACCGCATATCCCCGCTTGCGGAGCCCATAGCATAAGGCTTCCTGCATATCCTCTTCATCTTCAACGATCAAAAGTCTCATTTACCGTCATTCCTTCCTCGTCTGTCCATTTTACTCCGTTCCGGCGTCCTTATTTTCCCGCCTTAATCCACGGAAGCGCTTCTGGCGCTGCTTACATAAACCCTGCTTCCGTCCTCCAGCTCACTATACTGCATTCCGTTTCCGTCTGTTTTCAGGGAAGACTTATCCTGTTTTCCATTGCCGTCCGGCGTACAGATGGAAATCCGGACACCCTCGTCTGTGTCATAGTAACGAACCCCGTTTTCATCCGTCTTCATTTCTGTCAATGTCTTCTGGCTCCCTTTTTCACAGACTGTCAGGATGAAATCAGACTGTGTGTCCGTTCCCGCGGCAAATGCGGAAATGGAAAGGGTTGCAGCGGCAATGGCCGCGATGGTAAGGCCAGTTGTGATTTTGTGTTTCAGCATAATTTTTTACCTCCTGTTTTTGGTGTCGCGACATGGTTTATTATGTGATCACAGGCACATTATACAGAAAGCAAGGTTAAAGTACGGTTAGAAAAAAAATCACAAAAAATCCGGGTAACAAAATAAGGCATTAGGAGCCGCTGCCGGCTTATAATGCCTTATTTTTTCCATTGTCAGCCTGGCTGAAGCTTATGCATATTTTTATACAAGCTGGCCCCATTCATAGGGAGTTGCCTGGTATACATAGTAATTCAGCCAATTGGTATACAGGTTATTACAGTGGGATCTCCACAGCAGGTTAGGCCGTCTGGTACAGTCGTCATCCGGATAATAATTCTTTGGCACCTGGATGGGCAGTCCCTTTTCCTTGTCCCGCATATACTCATTATGCAGTGTATACCGGTCATATTCCGGATGCCCCATAACAAAAATCTGCCGGCCGTCTCCCGCCATGGCGAGCAGGACGCCTGCCTCTTCAGACTCCGCCATGACCATCAGTTCTTTGCATGCATGGATTTCTTCCGCGGAAACAGCCGTATGGCGGCTGTGGGGAATATAAAAATAGTCGTCAAAGCCTCTCACCAGCGGCACCCTGCGGTTGGATACCTTATGTGAAAACACGCCGAACAGCTTCTGGGGAAGCAGCACCTTGTTCAACCCGAAGTGGTAATACAGGCCAGCCTGGGCGCCCCAGCAGATGTGAAAGGTGCTTGTCACATGGGTTTTGGACCATTCCATGATTTCGCACAGCTCCGGCCAGTAATCCACTTCCTCAAAGGGAATCTGTTCCACGGGAGCACCTGTGATGATCAGGCCGTCATACTGTTTTCCCCTAAGCTCATCGAAGGTATTGTAAAATTTATTCAGATGCGTCATGGAAGTATTCAGCGATACATGACTGTTCATTTTCATAAATGTCACATCCACCTGCAGTGGGGTGTTGGAAAGAGAGCGAAGCAGCTGCAGCTCCGTATCCTGCTTCACTGGCATCAGGTTGAGAATGCAGATTGCAAGGGGACGCATATCCTGATGCTGCGCCCTGTATTCGTCCATGACAAATATATTTTCATTTTCTAGTATTGTCCTTGCGGGCAGATCGCTTTGTACTTTAATCGGCATTGCTTCTTATACCTCCATATCCAGATATTGCTTCATGAATTCTTCTTCTGTAACGATGGGAACCTCAAGCTCCTTGGCCTTTTTGTTCTTGGAAGAGCCTGAGGCGGAATCGTTGTTAATCAGGCAGGTGGTCTTTCCGGTAACGCTTCCGGTCACCTTGCCGCCTTTGCTTTCGATCAGTTCCTTCAGCGCGCTTCTGCTATCAAAATGCATAAGGCTTCCGGTAACGACAAACACCATCCCCTTCAGGGTGAGTGCGGATTCATCCACCTCTATCTGCTCGATTTCCAGCTCCTCAAGCAGCTTCTTCATATTCTCACGGTTCTTTTCGGACTGCCAGTAATCATGGAAGGTTCCTGCGATGACTTCCCCTATGCCGTCTATCAGGCTTAATTCCTCTACGTCCGCCTGCATCATGCGTTCCAGATCATCATGATACTCACGGCAGATCATTTTTGCATTGGCAAGGCCGATATTCGCGATCCCCAGCCCGTAGATCACTCTGGGCAGCGTGGTTTTCCTGGACTTTTCAATACTGTCCGCCAGATTCTGATAGGACTTTTCGCCAAAGCCCTCCATTTCCACGATTTCCTCCCGGTACTGCTCCAGATGGAACAGGTCGGCAAAGGTATGCAGATAGCCCCTTCCCAGGAATTTTTCCAGTGTGGCCTCCGACAGTCCATCGATGTTCAGGGCGTCCCTGCTGACAAAAAGAGTGAAGGACTTCACCTTTTTGGCATCGCAGTCAGGATTCGTGCAGTAGAGAGACTGTACATCATTCACCTGTTCGATCCTGGTTACTCCGCCGCAGACCGGACAGGTATGGGGGATTTCCAGCGTATCGCTCCCGGTGAGGTTTTCCGCGATCTGGGGGATAATCATGTTGGCTTTATAAACGGTAATCCGATCCCCGATTCCCAGCTTCAGCGCTTTTACGATGCTCACATTGTGCACGCTGGCCCTGCTCACCGTAGTGCCCTCCAGCTCTACCGGATCGAATATGGCAACCGGGTTAATCAGCCCCGTACGGCTTGCGCTCCATTCGATTTCCTGAAGCGTTGTTTCCGCGGTTTCATCCGCCCATTTAAAGGCGATGGAATCCCTGGGGAACTTCGCTGTCCGGCCCAGTGACTGGCCGTAGGCAATATCATCATAAATCAGCACCAGTCCGTCCGAGGGAACGTCATATTCCGCCACACGGCTTTCATAATCCTCAACGGCGGACAGGATGGACTGTGCATCCACCTCCTGATATTCCACCACCTCAAAGCCCTGCTTTTTTAAAAATATGAACTGTTCTTTTCTCGAATTCTGAAAGTCCACTCCGTCCGCGCGTACAAGGGCAAAGGCAAAAAAACGGACGTTTCTCTGTGCGGTGATTTCATTATTCAGCTGGCGGACGGAACCGGAACAGAGATTCCTCGGATTTTTGTATCTGGCGTCGGCGTCCTCGATCTGTTCATTGATTTTGCGGAAATCCTCATAAGTGATGACAGCCTCTCCCCGGAGAACCAGTTCTCCCTGGTAAGGAATTGCCAGCGGGACATTCACAAATACCCTGGCATTGCCGGTGATCACTTCCCCGATCTCTCCGTTTCCTCTTGTGACGGCCTTGAACAGCCGGCCGTCGCGGTAGGTCAGGACGATGGTCAGGCCGTCCAGCTTCCAGGACAGCAGCCCTTTCTGCGCGCCCAGCCAGTCCTTCAGCTCTTCCCTGCTCTTTGTTTTTCCCAGCGAAAGCATGGGGCTTTCATGCCGCTCCTTGGGCAGCTCGTCAACAGCCTCATACCCTACGCTGATGGTAGGGCTTCCCGCCATAACGGTGCCCGTTTCCTCTTCCAGTGCTGTCAGCTCATCATAAAGTTTATCATATTCGTAGTTGCTCATGATTTCGCGATCTTCGGCATAATATGCCTTCGCGGCCTCTCCAAGCTTTGCGATCAGTTCCTTCATCCTTGCAGTCTTGTCCATCTGCACTTAACGCTCCTTTTCTCAGGAATGCAGCATTCCATATAGTTCTTCCAATTCTTCTCCCGTCACCAGACGGTAATTGCCCGGTTTCAGCTTCCCGATGGTAATATTCGCCACGCGGACTCGCTTGATTCCCTGGGCGTCGTAGCCCAGCGCACGGCACATACGGCGGATCTGCCGGTTCAGCCCCTGGGTGAGGACGATCCGGAATACAAATTTTCCTTCCTGCTCAATTGTGCAGGGACGGGTGGTGACGTTGAGCTCCTTGAGAAAAACGCCCGCCGCCATCTTTTCCAGGAAGGTATCATTAATCGGCTTATTCACACGGACCAGGTATTCCTTTTCGTGGTAATTGGCCGCCCGCATCAGTCCGTTGATCAGATCCCCGTCGTTTGTCAAAAGAAGCAGCCCCTCCGAATCCTTGTCCAGCCGTCCGGCGTAAGTCACCCGGATAGGGTAATCGATGGCGTCACGGATGGTTTTCTCCGCATATTTATCCTTTTCCGTACAGGTAACTCCCACGGGCTTATAATAGGCAAGCACTACCTTACGGTCCTTCTTTTCCAGTATGCGGCCGTCCACCGCAACATCATCCGCCGGAGTGATCCGCATGCCCGTTTCAGCAGGGACACCGTTTACCATGACCCTGCCTGCTTCTATCATGCGGTCGGCTTCCCTGCGGGAGCAGATCCCGCAGTCAGCCAGATATTTGTTTAACCGTTCCTGTTTTGTATTATCGTCCATATTATCCTCATTTTAACTGTTCGGTGCCCTCACAGTTACTCCTCATTCCGTATTCTTTCCCAAAGCGCATATTGTTTATTATACACTAGGTATTTTTTCCATGCAAACAGAAAAATGTTCTGTTTCCTATTGAATTACGCCGCACGCCATCTTCTCTCCTGAATCTCCGGAAGGCTGGGTATGGTAGTCATCAGGCATGGAATGGATAACTACCGTTCTTCCCAACACATCTCTGGGTGTAAATCGTTCCGTATAAAATGCGAGCCATGATCTTCCCCGGTTTTCTTCAAGCACCGGCATATCCCCGGCATGGGCCGGATGGGGGCAGCCGTCGGGATTAAAGTGGGAGCCGGCATCGGCAAAGGGATCCTCTTCATTTCCCGTGCAGGCGGCCCCTTCATGGATGTGGAAGCCGAAGAATCCCCTTTCACAGGTTTCTTCCTCATGAGGCAGACCGGAAATATCGGCCATCACGATGGTGCCGTCCAGAAAGTCATAGAAGGTGACAAGCCCTTCCACCTGCGGGTATTTTTCGGAGCCCTGCACATGGGCAAAGGCTCTTGGCTGATTTGCAAGGAACTGCAGAATAGAATCCGTCATTAATCTTAACACAGTTTTTCCTCCATAAAAAAGCTTCATAACTTTTTTCTTCCATAAAGTTATGACAAAGTTTCTTTATATATATATTCCTGTGTCCTGTCCATATAACCTCCCGGCTGCGGTTCGGGCATAAATATAGCCGCCGCTGTAGGTTCAGCGGCGGCCGGTTGCCGATGTTTATGGCTGATTAGCCGATGCGTCTGTCTTTTTCACGGCGCGTAGTTTCCCCGCTGTTACGGCGGGAGGAACTGCCTGTACGGCCGGCTCCTGCGGGTCTGCCGGATGCCGAATCGCGGTATTTGCGGCGTTCTCCCCCCTTGTCTTCGGGGAAGCTCCTGCGCTTGCCGTCATTCCTGCCGTAACGGGGATTATTTCCACGTCCGTCTTTTCCGGAACGATTGTCTCTGTCCTGACGGCCGCTGCCGAAATCACGGCTGCCGCGGTAATTCCTGCGTCTTTCGGGGATTACCTCCTGGATTTCCTGGGGTTCCTCTCCCATCTGCATTTTCAGGAAGGCGGCTGCAAGCTCGACAGCGCTGTAATCGCTGTCTTCCAGCTTCCCTTCTATCATATCCGTCAGTTTATCCAGCTGTGCGCCTTCCAGTGTCTCAAATGCGGCACGCAGCGCCTTTTCAGCCTTGATGGATACGATATCCGCAGCGGACGGCACCTTTCTTTCCTGAATGGTTGTCTTGCAGCTTCTTTCAATGTCTCTTAAACGGTACATTTCCCGGTTGGAAACAAAGGTAAAGGAACGGCCTTCTCTTCCTGCGCGTCCGGTACGTCCGATTCTGTGAACATAGTATTCGATATCCTGGGGAAGGTCGTAATTAAATACGGCTTCCACATCATCCACATCAATTCCCCTGGCCGCCACATCCGTTGCGATCAGAATCTGAAGGCTGCCGTTACGGAAACGGTGCATTACGGTATCTCTCTGGTTCTGGGAAAGATCACCATGAAGGCCTTCGGCCGTATAGCCTTTATTTTTCAGGGTTTCTGAAAGCTCATCCACCATTCTCTTGGTATTGCAGAAGATCAGGGATCTCTGAATTCCGTAATAATCCAGAAGGCGGCTTGCAACCTCCACCTTAATCTGGCTGTTCACACGGTAATAATACTGCTTTACAAGCGGAATGGTCAGCTCCTGCTTGGTCATCTTCAGATAGACCGCATCCTTCTGGTAGGTATCGGTAATCTCCAGGATGGGCTTGGGCATTGTGGCTGAGAAGAGCGCCGTCTGGTGCTCGGAAGGGATTCCCTGGAGGATAGTTTCGATGTCCTCCCGAAAGCCCATGTTGAGCATTTCATCCGCTTCATCCAGAACCACCATATTCACATGCTCCATCTTCAGCGTATGGCGGCGCATATGGTCCATTACACGGCCGGGGGTGCCTACAATAATCTGTACGCCACTTCTTAAGGCCTTAATCTGTCTGCTGATATCCTGGCCGCCGTAAATGGGCAGGATCTTTATACCATGCATATATTTGGCAAAACGATGCATTTCATCTGCCGCCTGGATGGCAAGCTCCCTTGTGGGGCAGAGGATGACTGCCTGCAGGCTTCTGTTGTCAGGGTCGATATTCTGTATGACGGGGATTCCGAAAGCCGCCGTCTTGCCGGTTCCTGTCTGTGCCTGGCCTATCACGTCTTTTCTTTCCAGCAATACGGGAATCGCCTGCTCCTGTATAGGTGTCATCTGGTCAAAACCCATTTCCTCCACAGCGCGGAGGATCCGGGAATCAATGTCTGCATCCTGGTATCTCGTTATTTCCATTCAAAAGTCCTTTCTTATTTCCACTCTTTTTTCACGCAAAAAGACAACACCCGTGATATCAGGGTGCTGTCCTTCTTTCTACGAATCTTTTCTATTATACTGTGCCGCTTCGGCAGCTGTCAAGCTTTTTCACATCAATTATGGGTATGCAGCAGCTGATGGGCTTTTTCTCCAAGGGGCGCGCCCATATATTCCGCATAAAGTTTTTTGATTCCCGGATTGTCATGGGAAAAACGCAGCGGCCGTTGTTCGTCCAGCTTGTAAAGCCTGGGGCCTCTTACGTCCGCCATCTCCACGCCGTCCAGTATGGGCTGTCCCCCGCCGCCCACACAGCCGCCGGGGCAGGCCATTACCTCCACAAAGTCATAATGGACGGTTCCCGCGCGGAGATCCTCTATCAGATCCCTTGCATTTTTCAGTCCGCTTACCGTACATGTGCGCAGCGTCCTTCCTCCCAGAGAAAACTCCGCCTCCCTGCGGCCTTCAAAGCCTCTGACATCGGAAAATGTATCCGCCGGAGGATTGACGCCCTCCACACAGTAGTAGGCCGTTCTTAAGGCCGCTTCCATAACACCGCCGGTTACGCCGAAAATAACGCCCGCTCCTGTGCTCTCCCCCAGCGGGGAATCAAAGGCCTCCTCGGTAAGCAGCGCCGGCGCAATATGCTCCGCCCGCACCAGTCTGGCGAATTCTCTTGTAGTAAGTACAATGTCCACATCTGCGCCTCCTCCGGCGCTGTACATATCGGGAAGCGTTGCCTCCATTTTTTTGGAGACACAGGGCATAATGGAAATACTGCATATTTTCCCGGGATCCGCACCGATTTTTTCTGCAAAATAGCTTTTGGCCACGGCGCCGAACATCTGCTGCGGCGATTTTGCCGTGGAAAGGTGATCTGCCATGTCGGGATACTGGGATTTGAGGAAACGTACCCAGGCCGGGCAGCAGGAGGTGAACATGGGCCATCTCTTCTCTTCCGGATCGGCAAGCCTTGCAAGCAGCTCGTTCCCTTCTTCCATAATGGTCAGATCTGCGGAAAAATTGGTGTCAAACACATAATCAAAACCTATTTTCTTAAGGGCCGCCGCCATGCGCCCTTCCGTGGCCATATAAGCAGGCAGATCCAGCGCTTCTCCCCAGGCCGCTCTGACGGCGGGGGCCACCTGCACCACGGTAATGGTTTCCGGATCGGCCAGAGCGCGGAAAACCTTTGCGGTATCATCCCGTTCCCGCAGCGCGCCCGTTGGACAATGGGTAATACATTGTCCGCAGATGCTGCAGTCAGATTCTTCTATCCTCCGGTTCCGGGAAACATCCACTGTAGTTCTGGAACCGGTGTTCTGTACGTCCCAGATATGCAGGTCCTGTACCTTATCGCAGAACTGTACGCAGCGCATGCATTTGATACATTTGCCGAAATCCCTGATCAGCGGGAAACTGTTATTCCACGGCATTTCCGTAATTTCTTTTTCATAAGGAATGTCAATGATGCCCAGATCGTTGGACAGCTTCTGGAGGTTACAGTTTCCGCTCCTGACGCAGGTGGCGCAATTGCTGTTGTGCTGGGATAAAATCAGTTCCACGTTTGTCCGCCTGACGGAACGTACCTTGGGGGAATTAGTAAAAAGCACCATGCCCTCCTCCACCGGGTTATTGCAGGCGGTGATCAGTTTGGTTTTTCCCTGCATTTCCACCACGCATACCTTGCAGGCGCTGATTTCGTTGATGCCCTCCAGATAGCAAAGATGGGGAATCATAATCCCCACGGACGCCGCTGCCTTCATGATTGTCGTACCTTCCGGCACGCTGATTTTCCTGTTGTCTATTGTCAGTGTTACCATATTGCCGCGCGGCCTCCTTTCAGGTTCCCATATCCGTAATGATCACAGCGCAGACAGCGTCCGGCTTCCTGCGCCGCCTCTTCTTTGGTCATGCAGCGTTCTATTTCGCAGAAATCCTGCTTCCGCTCGTCAGCTTCCCGCTCTTCCATATTGACGCGTCCGCAGGCCTTCTTGTCCCCGTAATTTACCTGGGGGATATCCACATCGCAGGCTATGACATGATGATAGCCCAGGTATTCATCAATATTTGCGGCCGCCACCTTTCCTGCCGCGATGGCACGGATAACCGTGGCGGGACCTGTTACACAGTCGCCGCCTGCGAAGATGCCGGGGATATCCTTTACCGTGGATTCCTCCAGCGCTTCAATGGTCCCTCTTTTCACAGGAACGCCGGAATCTTCAAAATGGCGGGATTCAATACCCTGGCCGACAGCAACGATGACGATATCACAGGGGATTCTTTTGGGTTCCACGTTGGCCTTTACCGGACGGGCGCGGCCCCAGGCGTCAATGGGGCCGATAATCTGCGGTTCTACCCAAAGTGCGGCCACATTTCCCTTTTCATCAGCTTCCACCCTTACCGGGGCTTTCAGGCTGTAAAGCTCGGCGCCTTCCGCAATTGCGCCCTCCACCTCCTCCGGCAGGGCGGTCATGTCATTCTGGCGCCTGCGGTAAGCGATGCCAACCTTGGAAGCGCCAAGGCGCAGCGCGGAACGGGTACAGTCCATGGCCACGTTTCCGCCGCCTACTACAACCACACGTTTTCCTGTAAAATCAGGGGGATTGCCGTCCCCGATGCTACGGAGCATTTCCACCGCGGATATTACGCCGTGGGCATCCTCTCCCTCCATCCCCACCTTCTTATCGGTATGCGCGCCTATGGCAATATAAACCGCGTCAAATTCCTCACGGAGGCGGCTTAAGGGAATGTCGTTCTCCCCATTCCCGATATTCACATTGGTATGTACTTCCACGCCGGTGGACAGAATCGCTTCAATATCCTCGTCCAGCCGTTCCCTCGGGAAACGGTAGTTGGGAATTCCGTAGCGCAGCATTCCGCCCAGCTTGCTTTTCTGCTCAAAAACAACAGCATGATGCCCCATCAGCTCCAGATAATAAGCGGCGGAAAGGCCGCCGGGGCCGCCTCCGGCAATGGCGATCCGTTTTCCTGTGGACGGCGCTTTGGGAGGCACCGGGACTGTATTGGCCCGTGCATTGTCCACGGCCATTCTCTTCAGGCCGCGGATGTTGACGGAGCTGTCAATCATATTCCGGCGGCAGCGGGCTTCGCAGGGATGTTCGCAGATGAGGGCGCATGCGGTGGGGAAGGGATTGTCCTTACGGATAAGAGATACGGCATCCGCGTACCGTTCCTCTCCCACCAGCGCAATATAACCTGGAATATCCACCCCCGCAGGACAGAGTGCCACGCAGGGCACCGGCTGGGTGATGGAATAAGAGCATTTTCCGTGCTCAATATGATAGATAAAGTCATCTCTGCAGCCCTGGAGTCCTGCCAGCACCATATGGGCGGCTTCAAAGCCGATGGCGCAGTCTGCGGAATCCGTAATGTTGTTGGCGGTTTCTTCGATAAGCGCCAGGGTGTCCATGGTTGCGGTGCCGTCCAGAACCTGTTCCAGCAGATTCTGAAGCTGTCCCAGGCCTATACGGCAGGGTACACACTTACCGCAGGTCTGCGCATGGCACAGCTTGAGAAATGACAGCTGCAAATCCACCGGGCACAGACCCGGCGGGCTGGCAACGATATGACGCTCCAAATCCTTGTACAACCGTTCCACAGTGAGCTGGGCCCGGTCTGGTGTGCTGATTTTCAGTCGGCTCATTGATATGTAACTTCCCCTTTCCTTCTGCTTTTGCATATTTTATGTATTTTCTGATTCTGAGGATTTTAAGACTGTTAAAATTATAACATATATTTATCTTGTATACTAGCATAATTGAATAATTTTACCTTTTATATTTAATAAATATTAATATATTTTTACAAGAAGCAAATCAATTGTGTACACTTTAATATTCAATTGTGCCTTGCGTTTTACATTAATACGTGTGTTTCGCAGTCATTTTGACTGTAAAAAAAGAATAATCAGGATTAGAAAATACAGGGAAGCTTTTCAGAAAACGAATCCGCAGGCTTTATGATTAAATAAAAAAAGCGCAGCGGCATCAGATGTTAAAAATCCGATGCGCTGCGTTTAAAAAATATTATGAGGAAGCACTTTCCAGAATAACCTCCACCGCCTTTTCAATCAGTTCATCACGGCCTTCCCGGATTCCCTGGATGGTGGGTTCCACATAAATATCCGGAGTCAGCCCCACCCTCTGTGTCTGCGACATATCCGTATCATAGACGCCCAGGCTTGTCATGGAGGTATGCACAGCTCCCGGAAATACCATGTTGGCCACATTGCCGTCGGCTCCGATGGAAGGGGAACCTATGACAACCGCGTTGGGCGCCTGCCTGAGCGCCATGATAGTAAATTCCGCCTGGCTCTGGGTACATTCATTCATCAAAAGAACCACTTTCCCTTTA
>ERZ506775.721-NODE-721-length-12580-cov-4.66579_pt1 | contig 12580 bp, 7 predicted proteins | sample MGYA00513980_ERZ506775 | MGnify/ENA metagenome assembly ERZ506775 | reverse complement strand
TTCACGTTTATCGGTGTTGTTTTTTGGCTGGCAGCCAGAAGGGAGTCAGGCTGATATTTTGACAATAATTCGGGTTCGCGATTCTCGCCATAACACCAAAGAATAATTTTTAGAGGTGATGAGTTGCTTAGTTACATAACGATTTTATGACGAAGGCATAACATGCTGCAGATCACATCAGGTGAACGCCGTAAGAAAATATCTTGTGATTCAGATCACAAAGATTCAACAAACTAACAAAACAAAAATGTGACATTACTCACATTTAAATGCCATTTTTAGCGAAAATCGCCGCCTTGTTGCTTTTTTACACAGTCGTTTTGTGATGAGCATCACGTCAATTACCTCTCTACCCCCTATATTTATGTGACTGATATCACACAAAAGGCCGTCGACTGGACAGTTAACCGATTCAGTGCCAGATTTCGCAGTATCTACAAGGTCCGGCTACCTCTGCCGCCACATTAACAAAAAACCTCGGGCTTCCAGCCTGCGCGACAGCAAACATAAGAAGGGGTGTTTTTATGTCATCCGATATTAAGATCAAAGTGCAAAGCTTTGGTCGTTTCCTCAGCAACATGGTGATGCCAAATATCGGCGCGTTTATCGCGTGGGGTATCATCACCGCGTTATTTATTCCAACAGGGTGGTTACCGAACGAAACGCTGGCGAAGCTGGTCGGGCCAATGATCACTTATCTCCTGCCGCTGCTGATCGGTTATACCGGTGGTAAGCTGGTAGGCGGCGAACGTGGCGGTGTAGTCGGTGCCATCACCACCATGGGCGTTATCGTCGGCGCAGATATGCCAATGTTCCTTGGTTCTATGATTGCAGGTCCGCTGGGCGGCTGGTGCATTAAGCACTTCGACCGCTGGGTAGACGGTAAGATCAAATCCGGTTTTGAGATGCTGGTGAATAACTTCTCCGCAGGCATCATCGGGATGATCCTCGCTATTCTGGCATTCCTCGGCATTGGCCCGATTGTTGAAGCCCTGTCCAAAATGCTGGCTGCGGGCGTTAACTTCATGGTTGTCCATGACATGCTGCCGCTGGCGTCTATCTTTGTTGAACCGGCGAAAATCCTGTTCCTCAACAACGCCATTAACCACGGTATCTTCTCGCCGCTGGGTATTCAGCAGTCCCATGAACTGGGTAAATCCATCTTCTTCCTGATTGAAGCTAACCCAGGTCCGGGTATGGGCGTGCTGCTGGCGTACATGTTCTTTGGTCGTGGTAGCGCTAAACAGTCTGCGGGCGGTGCGGCAATCATCCACTTCCTGGGCGGTATCCACGAAATCTACTTCCCGTATGTGCTGATGAATCCGCGTCTGATTCTGGCCGTTATCCTCGGTGGTATGACTGGCGTGTTCACGCTGACTATCCTGGGCGGTGGTCTGGTTTCTCCGGCATCTCCGGGTTCTATCCTTGCTGTACTGGCGATGACACCAAAAGGTGCTTATTTCGCTAACATCGCGGGTGTGTGTGCGGCGATGGCTGTCTCCTTCGTTGTCTCTGCTATTTTGCTGAAAACCAGCAAAGTGAAAGAAGAAGATGATATTGAAGCAGCAACTCGTCGTATGCAGGACATGAAAGCTGAGTCTAAAGGTGCGTCTCCGCTGTCTGCGGGCGATGTGACTAACGACCTGAGCCACGTACGTAAAATCATCGTTGCCTGTGATGCCGGTATGGGTTCCAGTGCAATGGGCGCAGGCGTGCTGCGTAAGAAAATTCAGGATGCAGGTCTGTCGCAGATTTCTGTTACTAACAGCGCGATCAACAACCTGCCGCCAGATGTGGACCTGGTCATCACTCACCGTGACCTGACCGAACGCGCTATGCGCCAGGTTCCGCAGGCACAGCATATTTCGCTGACCAACTTCCTCGACAGCGGCCTGTACACCAGCCTGACCGAACGTCTGGTTGCTGCCCAGCGCCATACTGAAAACGAAGTGAAAGTGAAAGACAGTCTGAAAGACAGCTTTGACGATTCCAATGCTAACCTGTTCAAGCTAGGCGCGGAGAACATCTTCCTCGGTCGCAAAGCGGCCACCAAAGAAGAAGCGATTCGTTTTGCTGGCGAGCAACTGGTGAAAGGCGGTTACGTTGAGCCGGAATACGTTCAGGCGATGCTGGATCGTGAAAAACTGACCCCGACTTATCTGGGTGAGTCTATCGCGGTGCCACACGGTACGGTTGAAGCGAAAGATCGCGTACTGAAAACGGGCGTGGTGTTCTGCCAGTACCCGGAAGGCGTGCGCTTCGGTGAAGAAGAAGATGACATTGCCCGTCTGGTGATTGGTATTGCTGCCCGTAACAACGAGCACATTCAGGTTATCACCAGCCTGACCAATGCACTGGATGATGAATCCGTCATCGAGCGTCTGGCACACACCACCAGCGTGGATGAAGTGCTGGAACTGCTGGCAGGTCGTAAGTAATCCAATCCTACCCTCTCCTCACGGAGAGGGTTTGGGTGAGGGAAAAGCCTCACCCCAGCCCTCTCGGGTAAAAACATTGATGAAGGTTAATACTATGAAAGCATTACATTTTGGCGCAGGTAATATCGGTCGTGGCTTTATCGGTAAACTGCTGGCAGACGCGGGTATCCAACTGACGTTTGCCGATGTCAATCAGGTGGTACTTGATGCCCTGAATGCCCGTCATAGCTATCAGGTTCATGTGGTCGGTGAAACCGAGCAGGTAGATACCGTTTCCGGCGTCAATGCCGTCAGCAGCATTGGTGATGATGTCGTTGATCTGATTGCTCAGGTTGATTTAGTCACTACCGCCGTTGGTCCGGTTGTGCTGGAACGTATTGCTCCGGCAATCGCCAAAGGGCTGGTGAAACGTAAAGAACAAGGTAATGAATCCCCGCTGAACATTATCGCCTGTGAAAACATGGTACGCGGCACCACGCAGCTGAAAGGCCATGTGATGAACGCCCTGCCGGAAGATGCCAAAGCGTGGGTAGAAGAACACGTTGGCTTTGTCGATTCCGCCGTTGACCGCATCGTGCCGCCTTCGGCTTCTGCAACCAACGATCCGCTGGAAGTGACGGTAGAAACATTCAGCGAATGGATTGTTGATAAAACCCAGTTCAAAGGCGCGCTGCCGAACATCCCAGGAATGGAGTTAACCGACAACCTGATGGCATTTGTCGAACGTAAACTCTTCACCCTGAATACAGGTCATGCTATAACCGCGTACCTCGGAAAACTGGCCGGTCATCAGACCATTCGTGACGCTATTCTCGACGAGAAAATCCGCGCGGTGGTAAAAGGTGCGATGGAAGAAAGTGGTGCAGTATTGATCAAGCGCTACGGCTTTGACGCAGACAAACATGCGGCGTACATCCGGAAAATCCTCGGTCGTTTCGAGAACCCGTATCTGAAAGATGATGTAGAGCGCGTAGGCCGTCAGCCGCTGCGTAAACTGAGTGCTGGCGACCGTCTGATCAAGCCACTGCTCGGAACGCTGGAATATGGTCTGCCACATAAAAACCTGATTGAAGGTATTGCCGCTGCAATGCACTTCCGCAGTGAAGATGATCCGCAGGCTCAGGAACTGGCAGCACTGATCGCTGACAAAGGTCCGCAGGCGGCGCTGGCACAGATTTCCGGTCTTGATGCCAACAGCGAGGTTGTATCCGAGGCGGTAACCGCTTATAAAGCAATGCAATAATGGTGGACCAGGCGCAGGATACCCTGCGCCCGAATAACAGATTGTCAGATATGCAGGCAACAATGGAACAAACCCAGGCCTTTGAAAACCGTGTGCTTGAGCGTCTGAATGCTGGCAAAACCGTGCGAAGCTTTCTGATCACCGCCGTCGAGCTTTTGACCGAGGCGGTAAATCTTCTGGTGCTTCAGGTATTCCGCAAAGACGATTACGCGGTGAAGTATGCTGTAGAACCGTTACTCGACGGCGACGGTCCGCTGGGCGATCTTTCTGTGCGTTTAAAACTCATTTACGGGTTGGGCGTCATTAACCGCCAGGAATACGAAGATGCGGAACTGCTGATGGCATTGCGTGAAGAGCTAAATCACGACGGCAACGAGTACGCGTTTACCGACGACGAAATCCTTGGACCCTTTGGTGAACTGCATTGCGTGGCGGCGTTACCACCGCCGCCACAGTTTGAACCTGCAGACTCCAGTTTGTATGCAATGCAAATTCAGCGTTACCAACAGGCTGTGCGATCAACAATGGTCCTTTCACTGACAGAGCTGATTTCCAAAATCAGCTTAAAAAAAGCCTTCCAAAAGTAAGCAACGTCTGCTTACTGCCCCTCTACCTGCTTCGGCCGATAAAGCCGACGATAATACTCCAGACGTTGTAGATATAACGGCACGCTTTCATCAGGTATTCCGGACGGAATCGCGTTACGGGGAGGTAGTTTTTTCAGATACTCCCGGAACGCCTGGCTCGATGCCATGAAATCTACGGCTTTATCGATAAGAAGCGGAACGTTTTCACCTAATTTGCCCATGATGATATCTCCGTATTACCCCGCGCCGGGAATGCGCGGCCGCCAATTTTAGTTTAGATCCCGGTATAAATGACATTAAGGAAAACGTGCTCAATCCTCAATAATCATCCGTTTCTATTAACTATCTTTTTTCTTTAAATTTCTTAATTAATCAATAAATTGCGTAGTTTTTAAGCATGTTAATGTTTACGTTATAGAACTATTGCAATGTCATCAGTTGTGAACAAAGCACCTGGTCGCGCATACTAGGGGCTATAAATTTATCTTTATCAGAAGCCATCACATGAAAGAAGTCGAAAAAAACGAAATCAAACGTCTCAGCGATCGTCTGGACGCCATCCGCCACCAGCAGGCCGATCTGTCGCTGGTTGAAGCCGCAGACAAATATGCTGAACTGGAAAAAGAGAAAGCCACTCTGGAAGCAGAAATTGCTCGCCTGCGCGAAGTTCACAGCCAGAAACTCAGTAAGGAAGCACAGAAGCTGATGAAGATGCCGTTCCAGCGCGCGATTACTAAAAAAGAGCAAGCTGATATGGGCAAACTGAAGAAGAGCGTTCGCGGACTGGTCGTTGTGCACCCAATGACCGCGCTGGGCCGCGAAATGGGCCTACAAGAGATGACAGGGTTCTCTAAGACTGCGTTTTAAGTTCCTTTCTCGTCGCTGTAATTACAGCCACTCACGATTTACTCGCTCCTGCTGGCACATGCAGGGGCCTGTTTTAGCGATCGAATATTTATAACGTTCTTAACATTATATATTCAACTCCACCTACACTTCTGAGCGCTCGGAGCAGGCTAAATTCTGAAAATCCGGTACAAATTAAAGAATGATGTATCAATATTAACAATGAATTGCCGCATATCAATGCTTGAAACATAATTAATTATTTAAATTTTTCTATCAGCATCGCAAACTTCGCAATAAAACATCACTCAACTGAATATTTACCTTTCCCTGCCCTGGGCCTTTATCCGGTGAAACATTTGACATTGATTGACACCGATCATTAAAATCCGCGCGATTAATATTATTGGCTACAAACCGAAATTGTTTGACACTTAATAACATATTCGCACAACCAATTAATACAAAAATTCTCTAACAAATTTATTTGTCGGATATGCTCCACTCTAATCATTCATAAAAAAAATGATTGTGCCGTAATTATCAACTGTATCGGGATTATGAAAAGGAATTCATCCTATGAACCTAAAGAAAACACTGTTAAGCGTGTTAATAATAGTGCCTCTCTGCTTATTGGCAGGGTGTGACTATATTGAAAAAGCGAGTAAGGTCGACGACCTCGTTACACAGCAAGAGTTGCAAAAAAGCAAAATTGAGGCGCTTGAGAAACAACAGGAACTCGATAAGCGAAAGATAGAACATTTTGAAAAACAACAAACTACTATCATAAATAGTACCAAGACGCTCGCTGGCGTGGTGAAAGCGGTTAAAGACAAACAGGACGAATTTGTCTTTACAGAATTTAACCCGGCACAAACACAATACTTCATTCTAAATAACGGTTCTGTCGGTTTGGCAGGTCGGGTGCTGGCTATTGATGCGGTTGAAAACGGCAGCGTTATTCGTATTTCACTAGTCAATCTATTAAGCGTTCCCGTATCAAATATTGGCTTTCATGCGACATGGGGCAATGAAAGACCCACCGATGCCAAAGCTCTGGCGAAGTGGCAACAATTACTTTTCAACACCACCATGAATTCCACTCTGCAATTAATGCCTGGTCAATGGCAAGACATTAATCTGACATTAAAAGGCGTTTCGCCTAATAACCTGAAGTATCTGAAGTTGTCCATCAATATGGCAAATCTCCAGTTCGACACTGTTCAATCTGCTGAAACTCGGCAGCGAAAAAACAAAAAATAAATGCAGCTTCTGCGCTTATATCAAGGAATAGAGAGCATCAATAATGAACAAAATTTTTAAAGTTATCTGGAATCCAGCGACGGGCAGTTACAGCGTTGCCAGCGAAACGGCGAAGAGCCGTGGCAAAAAGAGCGGACGCAGTAAGCTGTTAATTTCTGCGCTGGTTGCGGGTGGGCTGTTGTCGTCGTTTGGGGCAAGTGCAGATAATTACACTGGGCAGCCAACTGATTATGGCGATGGCTCAGCAGGTGACGGCTGGGTTGCTATCGGTAAAGGTTCAAAAGCAAATACCTTTATAAACACAAGTGGCGCGAGTACAGCTTTAGGTTATGACGCGATAGCCGAAGGTGAGTACAGCTCTGCCATCGGGTCAAAAACCCTCGCAAGTGGTGGAGCATCCATGGCGTTTGGGGTTAGTGCAAAAGCATTAGGTGACAGAAGTGTCGCGCTGGGTGCATCTTCAACAGCAACTGGCGATCGTTCGATGGCTCTTGGTCGTTACGCAAAGACGAACGGTTTTACATCTCTTGCTGTTGGGGACTCCTCCCTTGCCGATGGTGAAAAAACTATTGCGTTAGGAAATACGGCTAAAGCTTACGAAATTATGAGCATCGCCCTCGGTGATAATGCCAATGCGTCAAAAGAATATTCAATGGCGCTGGGTGCAAGTAGCGCCGCATCTGCGGCTAACGCGATTGCAGTAGGCCGCAACAGTGCTGCTGCTGGCGTAGACAGCCTCGCATTAGGTAGACAATCACTTGCCAGTGCAGCGAACGCCATTACGATTGGTGCTGAAAGCGAAGCCGCTGAAAATGCGACGGCTGTAGGTACTAAAGCGAAAGCTCGAGGCAAAAACAGTCTTGCATTAGGTGCAAACAGTGATTCAACAGGTGAAGGTTCTGTTGCCCTGGGATATACAGCAGCGGCTGCTGGCGCAAGTGCTCTTGCCTTGGGGCAAAATGCGCAAGCATCAAACACAAACACCATTGCATTAGGCCAGAACAGCAGCGCATCAACCGCAAATGCTATTGCGATCGGTACAGGAAGTTCTGCGGTTGGATCAAACAGTCTTGCATTGGGAAGTTCATCTTCTGCAGGAGGGAATAATTCCGTCGCGATTGGTGCAAGCTCTACTGCAGATGAAGACAACGTTGTGTCGGTCGGCTCAGGGTCAGCACAGCGTCGCATCGTCAATATGGCGGCAGGTGAAATCTCAACAGACAGTAAAGAAGCCATTAACGGTTCACAACTTTACGCCATTAGTCGGTCGGTAGCAGACAGGCTGGGAGGCGGAGCAGATGTAGCCAGTAACGGAACAATAAAGGGGATGTCTTATAAACTGAAGAAAAGGGATTTCAATAACGTTGGTGAAGCACTCCAGTACCTTGACAATGAAACTCTGCACTGGGACTCAGCTAAAGGGGCTTTCAGCGCCAGTTATATTGTTAAAAATGCTGATGGAACGATTGCCAGTACCGTAGCAGAAAACAAAATCATCAATGTAAAAGATGGCGATATTTCGGCTACCAGTAAAGACGCCATTAACGGCTCTCAGCTGAAAACCACCAACGATAACGTAGCGACCAACACCACCAATATCACCAACCTGACTGATTCCGTTGGCGACCTTAAAGACGATGCCCTGCTGTGGAATGGCACCGCATTCAGCGCCGCTCACGGTACCGATGCCACCAGCAAAATCACCAACGTCAAAGACGGTGACCTGACGGCTGGCAGCACTGACGCGGTTAACGGCTCTCAGCTCAAAACCACTAACGATGCTGTGGCAGCCAACACCACCAATATCGCCACGAACACCACCAACATCACCAACCTGACTGACGCTGTTGACAGTCTCGGTGATGACTCTCTGCTGTGGAACGCTACTGCGGGGGCATTCAGTGCCGCGCACGGTACTGATGCCACCAGCAAAATCACTAACGTCAAAGACGGTGACCTGACGGCTGGCAGCACTGACGCGGTTAACGGCTCTCAGCTCAAAACCACTAACGATGCTGTGGCAGCCAACACCACCAATATCGCCACGAACACCACCAACATCACCAACCTGACTGACGCTGTTGACAGTCTCGGTGATGACTCTCTGCTGTGGAACGCTACGGCGGGTGCATTCAGTGCCAAACACGGCACCAACGGTACTGACAGCAAAATCACCAACTTACTGGCAGGCACTGTATCCTCTGATAGCACTGACGCCATTAATGGCTCACAACTTTATGGCTTAGCTGATTCATTTACGTCATACCTTGGCGGTGGTGCTGATATCAGTGATGCGGGTGTATTAACCGGGCCAACCTACACTATTGGTGGTACTGACTACAATAACGTCGGTGATGCTCTGGCTGCCATTAACACGTCATTTAGCACATCACTCGGTGATGCCCTACTCTGGGATGCGACCGCCAAGGGCGGTGACGGTGCGTTTAGCGCCGGTCGCGGAAAAGATAACACGGCCAGCATCATTACTAATGTTGCAGACGGTGCAATTTCCTCTACCAGCAGCGACGCTATTAACGGCTCACAGCTCTATGACACCAGCAAGTACATTGCCGATACTCTGGGTGGTGACGCAGAAGTCAATGCTGACGGCACAATCACCGCACCGACTTATGCCATCGCTGGCGGCAGTTACAGCAACGTCGGTGACGCGCTGGAAGCGATCGATACCACGCTGGATGACGCTCTGTTGTGGGATGCAACAGCCAATGATGGCAATGGTGCATTTAGCGCCGCTCACGGAAAAGATAAAACAGCCAGTGTAATCACTAACGTCGCTAACGGTGCAATCTCTGCCACCAGCAGCGATGCCATTAACGGTTCACAACTGTATACCACCAACAAGTACATTGCCGATGCCCTGGGTGGTGACGCAGAAGTTAACGCTGATGGTTCTATTACTGCGCCGACTTACACCATTGCAAATGCCGAGTACAACAACGTCGGTGACGCCCTGGATGCGCTCGACGATAACGCTCTGCTGTGGGATGCAACAGCCAATGACGGCGCAGGTGCCTACAACGCCAGCCATGACGGCAAGGCCAGCATCATCACAAATGTTGCTGATGGTAACATTGGCGAAGGCAGCACTGACGCCATCAACGGTTCTCAGCTGTTTAACACCAATATGCTGATCCAGCAGAACAGCGAAATCATCAATCAGCTTGCCGGTAACACCAGCGAAACCTACATCGAAGATAACGGTGCGGGCATTAACTATGTACGTACCAACGACAACGGCTTAGCGTTCAACGATGCCAGCGCTTCAGGTATTGGCGCTACGGCTGTGGGTTATAACGCTGTCGCCTCAGGCGAAAGCAGCGTAGCCATTGGTCAAGGTAGCAGCAGCTCCGTTGATACGGGTATCGCCCTGGGTAGCAGTTCCGTTTCCAGCCGTGTAATAGTTAAAGGTTCTCGTGACACCAGCGTGTCGGAAGAAGGTGTTGTGATTGGTTATGACACCACGGATGGCGAACTACTTGGTGCGTTGTCTATTGGTGATGACGGTAAATATCGTCAAATCATCAACGTAGCCGATGGTTCCGAAGCCCATGACGCCGTTACGGTTCGCCAGTTGCAAAATGCCATTGGTGCAGTCGCTACCACGCCGACCAAATACTTCCACGCTAACTCAACAGCTGAAGATTCACTGGCTGTCGGTGAAGACTCGCTGGCAATGGGTGCGAAAACCATTGTTAATGGTGATGCAGGGATCGGTATTGGCCTGAACACTCTGGTGTTAACTGATGCAATCAACGGTATTGCTATCGGTAGCAACGCGAGTGCAAATCATGCAAACAGTATTGCGATGGGTAGTGGTTCCCAGACCACCCGTGGTGCGCAGACTGACTACACCGCCTACAACATGGACGCGCCGCAGAATTCTGTCGGTGAATTCTCTGTCGGCAGCGAAGACGGTCAACGTCAGATCACCAACGTCGCGGCTGGTTCAGCGGATACCGATGCGGTTAACGTAGGTCAGTTGAAAGTCACTGATGAGCGCGTAGCGCAAAATACCCAGAGCATTACTAACCTGAACAATCAGGTGACGAATCTGGATACTCGCGTTACCAATATCGAAAACGGCATTGGCGATATCGTAACCACCGGTAGCACCAAATACTTCAAGACCAACACCGATGGCGTAGATGCCAACGCGCAGGGTAAAGATAGTGTTGCGATTGGTTCTGGTTCCATTGCTGCCGCTGACAACAGCGTCGCGCTGGGTACCGGTTCCGTGGCCAACGAAGAAAACACCATCTCTGTGGGTTCTTCTACCAACCAGCGTCGTATCACCAACGTTGCTGCAGGTGTTAATGCCACCGATGCGGTTAACGTTTCGCAGCTGAAGTCTTCTGAGGCAGGCGGCGTTCGTTACGACACCAAAGCTGATGGTTCTATAGACTACAGCAACATCACTCTCGGTGGTGGTAATGGCGGTACGACTCGCATCAACAACGTCTCCGCTGGCGTCAACAACAACGACGCAGTGAACTATGCGCAGCTGAAGCAAAGCGTGCAGGAAACGAAGCAATATACCGATCAGCGGATGGTTGAGATGGATAACAAACTGTCCAAAACCGAAAGCAAGTTGAGCGGTGGTATCGCTTCTGCAATGGCAATGACCGGTCTGCCGCAGGCTTACACTCCAGGTGCCAGCATGGCCTCTATTGGTGGCGGTACTTACAATGGTGAATCGGCTGTTGCTTTAGGTGTGTCGATGGTGAGCGCCAATGGTCGTTGGGTCTACAAATTACAAGGTAGTACCAATAGCCAGGGTGAATACTCCGCCGCGCTCGGTGCCGGTATTCAGTGGTAATGATCCATTAACTTAGTGTGACTAAGGGCAATTCTCTGATGAGGATTGCCCTTTTCTTTACCAGACATCTCCCTCCACCAAGAATTGGCCCTACCAATTCTTCGCTTATCTGACCTCTGGTTCACAATTCCCCAATTAAAACTCACATCAATGTTGCCAATGCATAACATTTAGTTAACCATTCATTGTCATTATCCCTACACAACACAATTGGCAGTACCACTTTTACACAACGTGTGACAAGGAGATGAGCATCAGACTCATTACACGATGTGCGTGGACTCCAGGAGACCTGCAATGAATCTCTGGCAACAAAACTACGATCCCGCCGGGAATATCTGGCTTTCCAGTCTGATAGCATCGCTTCCCATCCTGTTTTTCTTCTTTGCGCTGATTAAGCTCAAACTCAAAGGTTATGTCGCCGCCTCATGGACGGTGGCAATCGCCCTTGCCGTGGCTTTGCTGTTCTATAAAATGCCGGTCGCTAACGCGCTGGCCTCGGTGATTTATGGCTTCTTCTACGGTTTGTGGCCCATCGCGTGGATCATTATTGCAGCGGTGTTCGTCTATAAGATCTCGGTGAAAACCGGGCAGTTTGACATCATCCGCTCGTCTATTCTTTCGATAACCCCTGACCAGCGCCTGCAAATGCTGATCGTCGGTTTCTGTTTCGGCGCTTTCCTTGAAGGAGCCGCAGGCTTTGGCGCACCGGTAGCAATTACCGCCGCATTGCTGGTCGGCCTGGGCTTTAAACCGCTGTACGCCGCCGGGCTGTGCCTGATTGTTAACACCGCGCCAGTGGCATTTGGCGCGATGGGTATTCCGATTCTGGTCGCCGGGCAGGTAACAGGCATCGACAGCTTTGAGATTGGTCAGATGGTGGGGCGTCAGCTGCCGTTTATGACCATTATCGTGCTGTTCTGGATCATGGCGATTATGGACGGTTGGCGCGGTATCAAAGAGACGTGGCCTGCGGTCGTGGTTGCAGGTGGTTCGTTTGCCATTGCTCAATACCTCAGCTCTAACTTCATTGGGCCGGAACTGCCAGACATTATCTCTTCGCTGGTATCACTGCTCTGCCTGACGCTGTTCCTCAAACGCTGGCAACCAGTGCGCGTATTCCGCTTCGGTGACTTGGGGGCGTCACAGGTTGATATGACGCTGGCTCACACCGGTTACACCGCAGGTCAGGTGCTTCGCGCCTGGACACCGTTCCTGTTCCTGACCGCCACCGTAACGCTGTGGAGTATTCCACCGTTTAAAGCCCTGTTCGCTTCGGGTGGTGCGCTGTATGAATGGGTGATCAATATTCCGGTGCCGTACCTCGATAAACTGGTTGCCCGTATGAGATCGGAAGAGCGTCGTG
>ERZ506775.698-NODE-698-length-12865-cov-5.34973_pt1 | contig 12865 bp, 8 predicted proteins | sample MGYA00513980_ERZ506775 | MGnify/ENA metagenome assembly ERZ506775 | reverse complement strand
CACGAAAACGGTTATTACGAGACCATTGACCTGGCAGCCGCCGAGCTTTCAGAACTTAAAAAGATCAATCCCCCGCGGCTCGCTGACGGGAAAGATATCTCGGATTTTTCCGGCAGCCGAATCATTCTGCCGGACCGATTCACCTCAAAATACGGCATTCAAAAAGGAGATGCCATAACCCTGCAGATAAACGGGGAATCCATAAAACTGGATGTAGCTGAGATTGCCGCCTATGACACCTTCTTCCTGCGGCATACAAGAGGGGCCACCGCGCTGCTTCCCCTCTCCTTTCTGCACAGCCTCCTGGGTTATACAGACGGATACAGTGAGATTCTCATTAAGCCCTCCCAGGGAGTTTCCGCAGAGACTTTGAAAAAAGATCTGGAAACAGCCCTGCCGGCTGAAACATACCTGATAACCGAAACGTTCAGCGAAGACCAGGTAACCGCCGATGCACGGCAAAAGTCCATGCCCTTTTTCCTCATCAGCTTTTTCTCGCTGACCATGAGTATATTCATCATTTACAGCAGCTACAAAGTGATAACCCTGGAACGACTCCCCATAATCGGAACCTTCCGCAGCATCGGGGCAGCAAAAAAAACCCTCACAGGCATTCTCATGCTGGAAAGCAGCCTGTACGGATGTATCGGCGGACTGCTCGGCATTCCGACAGGGATACTGGTCCTGAAATGCATTCTGCAGGGCATGAGCCGCTCCCTCTCACAAGGCATTGAGATTCCGGCTGTCATCACCCCTTTCAGCGTTATTTTCTCATTTGCTGTGGCTGTAAGCGCCTCTCTTTTATCTGCGTGGCTGCCCATACACCGGACAAGCCGCCTGCCTGTAAAAGAAGTGGTTCTGGGTATTACGGAGGAAAAGCAGATATCCGGACGCCTGACTGCCGCGGCCGGCATCCTGTTATTCCTGTTCTCTGTCATACTTCCAAGGACTGTCTCCGGAAATATGCTGTACCTCATGGGAGGCATATCCCTTCTGGGACTGATCGCGGCTGCCATTATCCTTATACCCCTGCTCACAGATCGGACTGCCGTGGTTTTGGAGCGTATTTACGGAATCATTCTGGGAAACGAAGGGAAACTGGCTGCCCGCAATATGCGCGGCAATAAAAATGTGATACAAAATATCACACTTCTGTTCATCAGCATTTCCGCTGTGATTGCCATATCCGTTGTGGGGGATTTTGTAACCACTTACGTCAGCGATGTATTCAGGGGCGCCGAACTTCAGGGATTTGCTGACGGGCATATGGAACCGGCATTTGTAGAACAGGTAAAAGGGATGGATGGGGTTGAAAAAGTGCTCCCGCTCCATATCCTGGATAACCGGCTGCAGGCAGAAGGTATCGCCCTGGGACGTGTGGAGGCGGCGGATGACCTGGACCTGTACAGCTCCATGCTTGCCATCCATTATACGAAAAATACAGAGCAGTCCCGGGCTGCCGCTGCTTTTGGGTCTGAACGCGTCATCCTTCTCAGCGAAGACTGTATGAAGCAGACCGGATTTTCAAAGGGAGATACCCTTGTTCTGTCAAACGGCACAAACCGGTATCATTATCTGGTGATCGGCAGTTTCAAATCAAGGGCTACCGATGCGGAGGCAGTCATTCCCTCTGTCTGCGCAGTTTCGGATTTTGGAGCTCAGGCATATGACTTTCTCGCCTACACTGCCGCTGACCCGGATGCAGTCATGGTACAGATCCGCAGTCTGTTTGGTGAAACGGCAAACTGGAGCCGGACGGTGAAGGAATTCAACACCGACGCCCTTTCCACTGTGGGCACCTTCTTACAGCCCATGCACAGCATGACTTATTTTATTTTACTGCTGGCCGCCGTAGGTATCATCAATAATCTGCTGATCAACTATATCCAAAAGCGGCGAATTACTGCCATGTATAAATCTGTAGGGTTAAGCAGCCGCCAGAATATAAAAATGACACTGACAGAAGGCTTTTCTTCCGGACTGATCGGTGCTGCCATAGCTGTCTTTGTCTCTTATCTTGAAATACAAACCATCTTTTTGGTAGCCGGCCCCAAAATCTCAATGGTTCCCAGACTAAATGCCGGCACTTTCTTTTTTTCCGCAGCAATGGGAATTGTAATCACACTGCTGGGCTCAGTTGTGCCCATCATCAAAAGCAGGCGGATGAAACTGGTGGAGGAGATCAAAAGTGAATAATATATTAACGGGAGGATATAACATGAAACATACAGTCAGCGAAACTGCCATTGAGGGCAGACATCTCATAAAAGAATTTCCCATGGGAAATGCGGTCACAAAAGTGCTGAGAGATATTTCCCTGCAGGTGACACGCGGTGAATTTGTTTCCATTATGGGACCATCCGGTTCCGGGAAAAGCACACTGCTCTATATTCTCGGCGGGCTGGACACGCCTACCAGCGGCCATGTATATCTGAACGGAACCGATATTTCAGGCTTTGATGATGAAAAGATGAGCCGGATACGAAGGCGGAAAATTGGATTTGTCTTTCAGTTCTACAATCTCATCCCCAATCTGAATGTGGAAGAGAACATTATGCTCCCCCTGCTTCTGGACGGCCAAAAGACAGCGAATCACCAAGAACAGCTCTCCCGGATTCTGGAGGTCACAGGTCTGACGGACCGGCGCAGGCATACGCCCCGGGAATTATCCGGAGGCCAGCAGCAGCGTGTGGCCATCGCCCGCGCTTTGATCGGAAACCCTGAAATCCTCTTTGCGGATGAACCCACAGGAAATCTGGACAGCAAAACCGGAGCGGAAATCATGGACCTGCTTCGTGATATCAACCGCAGAAGCGGGCAGACGATCCTTATGGTGACCCATTCGCCCGAAGCAGCCAAAAGCAGCAGCCGGATCATAACCGTACAGGACGGAATCCTTGTCTGACCGGAGGCTTATTCTGCTCTTGTCATAAAACAGCAAAAAAAGTCAGGATATTTATTTCTTATGCTGTTATAATGGATCATATGTCTAAATGAAAGTGAGGAACGATATGTCTCATAAGGATAAGATCATCATCCAGGGATTAAAGCAGAATAACTTAAAAAACGTATCTTTAGAAATACCAAAAGAAAAGATAGTTGTCTTTACCGGTGTTTCCGGTTCCGGCAAATCCAGCATTGTATTTGACACCATAGCCGCGGAAAGCCAAAGGCAGATGAATGAAACCTACACGGCATTTATCCGGGGCAGGCTGCCCAAATACAAAAAACCGCGAGTGGATTTTATAGACAATCTCACTGCCTCTGTTATCATAGACCAGACGAGGCTGGGCGGGAACGCGCGTTCCACAGTGGGTACCATCAGTGATATGTATTCTGCGCTGCGCCTGCTCTTTTCACGTATCGGAGAACCTTACGTGGGGACGGCATCTTATTTTTCCTTTAATGACCCCAACGGTATGTGCCCGGAATGTTCCGGTATCGGAAAGATCCTGGATCTGGACATGGACCAGGTATTGAATCCGGATAAGAGCTGGAATGAAAGTATGGTGGAACTGCCTGCCTTCCATTCCGGCAACTGGTACTGGAAGCAATACACACAGAGCGGATTGTTTGATCTTGATAAAAAGTGGGGGGATTATTCCGAAGAAGAGAAAAACCTGCTGCTGTACGGAGCATATGAAAAAGGCGGAACACAGGTAAACAAAAAGATAGAAGGCATCTACAACCACCTGAACCGTCTGCTCATCAAACGTGACCTGTCAAACTCCAGTGACCGCTCCCTCCTCCGTCTGAAGAGGCTGGTAAAAGAACGTGAATGCCCTGTCTGCCGTGGAAAGCGCCTGAATCCCGCAGCGCTTTCCTGCCGCATAAACGGGTACAGCATTGATGAAATGTGTGATATGGAATTTACCAGACTCTGCACCGTCCTGCAGGAGATCAAAGACCCCAGAGGCGAAACCATTGTCAATACCCTGACTGCTTCCCTGACACGCATGATTGAGATCGGACTTCCCTATTTGAGCATGAACCGGGAATCCACAACGCTCTCCGGCGGTGAGGCACAGCGTCTGAAGCTGGTGCGCTATATGGGAAGTTCTCTTACAGGCATGACCTACATTTTTGACGAGCCAAGCACCGGAATGCATCCGCGGGATGTCCACCGCATGACCAAACTTCTGCAGAGCCTGCGGAACAAAGGCAACACGGTCCTCGTGGTGGAGCACGACAAGGATGTGATCTCCATAGCCGATGAGGTCATTGATGTAGGCCCTCTGGCAGGCAGAAACGGCGGACAGATTCTCTACCAGGGCAGTTATGAAGGACTGCTCCGGTCAAAAACCCTGACGGGAAACGCCATGTCAGAATACATTCCCGTCAAACAAAATCCGAGAACAGCAAAAGAGTTCCTTCCCGTAAGGAACGCGGATATCCACAACCTGAAGCATGTATCTGTTGACATTCCAACCAATGTACTGACCGTGGTCACAGGCGTGGCCGGCTCCGGCAAATCCAGTCTTATCCGGGATGTATTCGCAAAGCAGTACGAAGACCGTGTGGTACTGGTGGACCAGTCTCCCATCACTGCCACGGGCCGCTCCGCTCCCGCCACTTTTTTGGGATTTTTTGACGATATCCGCAAACTGCTGGCTGCCGAAAACGGAGTAGATGCCGCCCTCTTCTCCTTTAACAGCAAGGGAGCCTGCCCTGCCTGCAAGGGCAAAGGTGTGGTTGTAACAGAACTGGTCTTCATGGACCCTGTCACCACTGTTTGCGAGGTCTGCGAGGGAAGCCGGTACAGCGACGAGGCATTGTCCTACCGCTTCAGGGGAAAGAACATACTGGACATTTTAAATATGACCGCTGAGGAGGCTGCAGAGTTCTTTTGGGACAACAAAAAAATCCATAAACAGCTCCGGGCCATGATAGAGGCAGGACTGTCCTATCTGACCCTCGGCCAGCCCCTGTCCACCCTCTCAGGAGGAGAACGTCAGAGGGTAAAGCTGGCAAAACACCTGGATAAAAAGGGAAACATCTATCTGCTGGACGAACCCACCACAGGTCTGCATGCCTCAGACGTGAAGAATATCATGAGACTTCTGGACAGCTTTGTAAAGCGCGGCAGCACAGTCATTGTGATCGAGCACAATCTGGACGTGATGAAACAGGCAGATTATATTATTGATGTGGGGCCTGACGGCGGAACAGGCGGAGGCCGAGTGGTATTTACCGGAACACCTCAGGAAATGGTCCAAAACGCCGATACCATCACCGCCAGATACCTCAGAAAATCTCTGGAACGTGGATAAAACAGTATGAAAACAGCCGCCATGGGGACATGTTTTACTTCCCCGCGGCGGCTTTCTTCCCTAAAGTGTTAAACGTCCATTTACATGGCTCTCAAAACTATACCCCAAATTTAACAGCTTTTCATCCTCTCCCGGCCGAGCCGCAAAGGTTATTCCCTGCGGTACGTTGTTCTTATCCGCACCAAACGGTACCGTCAATTCCGGATATCCGGCCGCTGCGGGGTATGTGGAAGCCGTACTGTTCAAAAAGGCGATTCCGTCCAGATTTTTTTCCCGGAACAGTGTGTCTAATACCTGATCTGCAGTCTGAATGGATTTGCTGATCTCATCATCCGTACCCGGAGCATTTTCCGCTTCTTCCAGCCAGTCCTGCCCGTATTTGATTCTTCTCTTTGGTTCTTCTTCATTGTATCTCAGCAAATCCTTTAAAGTCTTCATGGGAAGGCCATACTCTGCCGCGTAATCCTCATAATCTTTTCGGAAGGTAAGATGGATGAGATTAAAAACAGTAACCTTACCGGCATCTAATTCCACGTCAACAGTGTCTGCCCCCAGTTCCTGCAGTTTCTTTTTTAATTCTGACAGCATCCCGGCATCGTTATATTCATATGAGACAATGCCGATGGTTTTTCCTGACAAAGCATCTTTGTCAAAATCCTGGGATATCTGTGCACCTGTCGCCCCCTCGTAAGCGATGGCGGCATCCTTCACACTTTTTGCAATGGGCCCGGCTGTATCTATTTTCCTGATCAGCGGCAAGATTCCCTCCCCTGATATGCTGTCTCTGGTGGGCTTGAATCCTACCACTGAGTTAGCGGAGGACGGGGCCACAATCGAGCCATCCGTCTCTGTACCTACGGAAACCGGAACCAGATCCGCTGTAACCGCCACCGCGCTGCCGCTGCTTGAACCGGAGGGAGATATTTTCAGCGGCCCGAATGGATTGACCGTCTGCCCTTTATTTCCGCTGTATCCGGATGGCATAACACTGGATACATAGTTTGCAAACTCAGACAGATTGTTTTTCCCTAAAATAACCGCACCATTTTCCTTCAGCTTTCTTACCAGTTCGGCATCCTCAGACGGGCAGAAAGCGGAAAATGCCTCCGCTCCGGCACTGGTCGGCATGTCAGAAGTATTGATGTTATCCTTAAGCATGACAGGGATACCGTAAATTCCGGAGGTCTCTTTCCCTGTTTCCCTGATACCGGAGTCTCTTTTTACTGCCTCCTCCATAGCATGTTCATTGATGGATATGACCGAATTATACCCCTTTTCCTTTTGATCCAGCGTTTTTATACGGTATAAGCACACCGCTGTAAGCTCCTCATAGGTGATCTGCCCTTCTTTTACAGCCTTCTGGATCTCCTCAATACTTTTTCCGACCACATACTGCTCTTTTTCTCTGATCAGGGAATCCGTATCTATGGCCTGAAGCTGTCTGTCAATGGCTTCTATGACCTTATCATTGTTGTATGCGATCCATTCCTCACCGGGCGGCGCTGTCTTTTTTATATACAGAATGACCGCTCCCACCGCTAATATGAAAAACAGTAAAACCAAACGTATTGTTATTTTAAGCTTCTTACTCATTGTTTCCTCCATTTTTATTCAGGGTACCTTAATAAATCCATATTCTTATTATATACCTTCCGGGATTTAATACTCTTTCTTTTGGCACTCCAAATGAAGAAAACGTTTCTCAAATTCATTTTCCGGCACAGGCCTCCCATAATAATATCCCTGTGCATACTGACAGCCCATCTCTTCCAAGAGCAGAGATTCTTCTTTTGTCTCCACACCTTCCGCTATGACCAGAAGATGGAGCGTATGGGCCAAGTCAATGACCGCCTGCATGATCCGGTGTCTTCGACCGGCATCTGTCCCTGTGCGCAGAAATTTAAGATCCAGCTTCAACACGTCAACCGGCAGCTCTGACAGCATATTCAAGGACGAGTATCCGCTTCCGAAATCATCCATCTCAACCACAAATCCTGTTTTTCTGAGCTGTTCCACTACCAAAAGAAGCTGCCTGGAATCTGATATGTATGCGGATTCCGTTATCTCAAGATGAAGGTTTTTCGGCTCCAGGCCGTAATCCTTTACCAGTTCAGTAAAGAGGGACGGAAGGTCTCCATGATAGATGTCCATGCGTGAAACATTTACGGCCACAGGAATATCCGCTCCTCCCATCTGCCTCCACCGCTGCATGGCAGAGCAGACCTTATGCCAGACATACAGATCCAGGGAATAGATAAATCCATTCCTTTCAAAAACAGGCAAAAAGTCAGCCGGTGACAGCAGCCCCAGCTCCGGATGTTCCCATCGCACCAGAGCCTCAGCGCCAACTACTTCCTCTGTGTTTACTCTGACCTTTGGCTGCAGATGGATCTGAAATTGTCCCTGTTCAAGCGCCTCAACCATGGTATCTAAAATCTTCTGTTCAAAAAGCATTTTTTCCCGCATGGCATTATTGTAGAAGACTATCTTTTCCGCATACATTCCCTTAATGCTGCCTGCTGCGATAAATGCCCTGTCACACATTCTTTCCACAGGAATATCCCGCTCTTCAATCTGGTAAACGCCGATTTTTACAGTGAGGCGCATAGGCAGCGGATAAGTTTTCAAAAAACAGTTAAGACTGTGTTCCAGCCTTCCATACCCCCCTTCTTCACGGGGAACCAGCACCGCAAAAAGGTCTGCCCTTATCCTTGCAAACAGAGACTTTTCGTCCACTCTGATATCCAGTAAGCAGACGGAAAGATCGCTGAGGAGCTGGTTTCCCGCAGCCGTTCCGAATGCATCATTGATAATTTTAAACCGCTCTATATCTACTGCGATTATATCAAACGCCTGTCCCGGATTCTCCTCAAGCATTACCTGTGCCCGTTCATAAAATATCTTCTCCGTGAGAAGATTGGTAACCGGATCTCTTTTAAGGATCTCAATGGTGTTTTCCGCCCTGCGCATCTCCTCAAGCGTCTCTTTCAGCAGTACATTTGCTTTTGCAAGCGCTCTCTGGGAATTGATGAGCCGGTTGTTTACCTTTTGGATTTCAAAATATGACTCCCCGTAAGGTCCTGTTCCAAGAGAAGCCAATTCATCCAGGGCAGAAAGCTGCAGCTCTGCCATCCGGGGCAGCCAGTCTGCATTTTCCATATCGTATACAGACAGAAGTACCTGTTCCCTGACAGGCTTTACTGTGACAAACACAGATAGGTGCTCTTTTCCACGAAGCTGCCTGCGGGCAGAAACCATCTGTTCTGTATCCTGCTCCAAAAGCCTGTCCAGAACCTCCCTGTCCGCAAAAATCTCCCTTGCATCCTGTCCCGGCTCTGCCAGGCTTACAGGAATGCTGCGGATTACTTTCGTAATCTTCCAGTGCAAATCACATAATGCAAGATAACCAATCATATCTCATCTGCAAATGTATCATCCGCCCACCGCACAAGTTCCCTTGCATCCCGGGCATATACATCTATCCTCCAGTTCCCCTGTATTTTACTCAAACTCTGAAACGCATTGCCTCCCACTGCGATCTTCAGGTCAGGATAACATGCTTTCAGCCTGTCAACCATCTCCTGGCACTGAACCAAATACTGAGGCATAGTCACTGAAAACGCCGCCAGATCAGGCCTGTGGTCTTGTATCTGTTTCAGGACATAAGAAATATCTGCCCCCGCTCCCAGATAGATACTGTCCCATCCATTGTATTCAAAAAGATCCGCTGTCATGCGGGCTCCCATTTCATGCAGCTCACTTCCCACGCATGCTGCCAGTACCTTTTTCTTCTTCCGCCTCTGCCGAAAAATAACAGGATACAGCTGCGCTGACGCAAGCTGGGTGGTGGATGTACAATAATGTTCCATGTCCACGGAAATCTGATGGCTGTGCCATAGCTCTCCCACCCCTCTCATGGTTTCCCCCAGGATTTCCACCAGAATATCCTCAACAGGAATTCCGGTCTGTAAAAACTCCGCTGCCACAGCGACTGCACTTTTTGTATCTGACCGCATAAGCGCATCTAAGTACCGCTGCCGCTCTTTTTCGTATTTCCCGTACCTTAACGGCTCCGGAGATTTCTCTGTCACTTCGGCGTCTGCTGCAGCCCTCTTCCCGTACCCGATAAACCTTTTCAGTTTTTTAAGCCCTGCCCCGGCAAAAATCTGCTCCGCGCCGTTTTCGACTACTGAAAAGTGGCGCAGAAGAAGGGCACGCACTCTATGTTTCGGCATATCTGCCATAACAGGACAGAGAAGCTCATAAAACCACAAAACGTAGTCCTCAAATATCTTTTTGTCATCCAACTGCACAGATGCATACAGAAAATCCACAGTAAACCCGGTATATTCCCGAAAAAGCCTTTTCTCCGGCGCACAGTACCCTTCTGCCTCTAATGCGCCGCAGGGCTGACAGGCAGATACATATTCCGCCAGTTTCCCAAACTCCGGTTCTGATTCAAACTTTAATAATCCCATCTTCTCATCTACTTTACCACATAATTTGTAACAGATTCATTATAACAAATATTGACAGAAATTTACATCTTTTCTTTTATATTCCCTGTTGACTTTGCCCTTAGGGCAAGGTGTAACATAAGGGTGATCAGAAACACGCCGCAAGGAGGATATGCTTTGTTATCAATAGGTGAATTTTCATCCATCTGCAAGGTGTCTGCCAAGACACTCCGCTACTACGCGGAAATCGGATTGATCCATCCGGAAGAAATCGATCCGGAAAACGGATATCGGTATTATTCTATCAGCCAGCTGGAAACCATGCTCTTCATCAACCGTCTGAAATCCTACCGCTTTTCTCTGGATGAGATCAAATCCATTCTTCATTCCGAAGAACTGCCGGAGGAAGCTCTCTGCCTCGCGCTTATAAAAAAGGAGCAGGACATGAAAAAACAGCTCCTGGAATATGAAAAAACCCTGGAACAGATGAATCAGGATATAGAAAACCTAAAGCAGGGAAAATCCATTATGTCCTATCTGGATACCATTGAGATCCAGCTCACGGAGGTTCCCCAAATGTATCTTCTGTCTGTCCGGAAGATGGTACGGGAAGGCGAGTATCCACAGGAATATGCAAAATGCTACGGAAGATTATTCAAAGTGATCCGGGAGAATAAACTGACAGTCACCGCGCCCCCAATGGTACTGTTCCACAGTGAGGAATTCAGTCCCTTTGGCCTGGATACCGAATTTGCCATTCCGGTTAAAGAATATGTCACAGGGACAAGGGACCACACTCCCGGTCTCTGCCTAAAAACTGTCCTGCACGGTCCCTACTCCGCGCTGCCCTCTGTCTATGCAAAGCAGCGGAGATGGGCAGAGATGGAAGGATACGAGGGAAACGGCCCGCTCTGCGAAGTGTACATCACCGACCCCTCCCAGGTCTCATCGGAAAGCGAACTGACCACGGAAATTTATTATCCCGTTAAGAAAAAGGCATCACTTCACCCAAACAGTAAGGAGAAAAAATGAATCAGGAAAAGATTACAGAACTTGAAAAAACCATCTGCAGGGATTACAGCAATACTGCAGGCATCGTTGTTTTAAAAAACGGCAGAACAGAATATGAAAACTACTTTAACGGCTGCACATCCAACTGCCGCATTCATGTTTACTCAGTCACCAAAAGCATTCTGTCCATATTGATCGGAATCGCGCTGGACCGGGGATATATCAAAAGCATTCATCAGAAGGTATTGGATTTTTTCCCGGAATACACTGTGAAGAATACTATGGACTCCATCCGGAACATTACCCTTGAAAACCTGCTCACAATGACTGCACCCTACAAATACAAATTTGCCCCCTACCTAAAATATTTTACCAGCGATGACTGGGTGAAATTCAGCCTTGAGCAATTGGGCGGCAAAGGACAGATCGGTAAATTCCGTTATGCACCGCTCATCGGGCCGGACCTTTTATCCGGTATCCTCGCAAAGACCTCGGGCTGCTCTGTCTTTGCCTTTGCATCCGAACATTTATTCTCTCCTCTGGGAATCACTGTTGAAAAAAATATTATTTTTCACAGCAAAGAGGAACAGATGGCGTTCAACAGCGCCACGGATATAAGCGGCTGGGTCTCGGATGAAGCCGGCAACAACGCAGCGGGCTGGGGGCTTACCCTGTCACCGGCTGATATGGCAAAAATAGGACAATTATATTTAAACGGCGGCATGTGGGAGGGCCGGGAAATCGTATCCAAAAGCTGGATAGACGAGAGTACAAAAGAACACAGCCGATGGAAAAAACAGGATCTTCCCTATGGATATTTATGGTGGCTATGCGATGAGAATGCGAATACTTTTGCTGCCATGGGAGACGGGGGAAATACGATCTATGTGAACAAAGAGAAAAACTTGGTGGTTTCCATCGCCGCTCTTTTTACACCAAAGGCAAAAGACAGGATTGGATTGATCAAAGAATATATTGAGCCGGTTTTTGATACCGGTTCCCTGTAAAATGAACAATGCGGTATACAATAAGGCTGTCTATGATAAATTCCTTATCATAGACAGCCTTATTTACAACAGCTCTTATGTTCAGCTTCTGAGAAGCGCCCGCATAGACCACTCCACATGATCCGCCAGCGCCTTCTCAAGCGCGTCCTCTTCTTTTTTTTCAAGAAGACGCAAAATCCTCAGATGCTGGGCCGTACTTTCCTGCATATCATTTAATGCATAGAAGGACGATATCTGGAGCCTTTTAATATTGGCATTGATGTTTGCCATAATATTTTTTACATATTGATTGTCACACTTGTCAATGATCAAATCATGAAGAGCCCAGTCCATATCCGTGAACATCTTTTTGTCCACCCGGGCCCCTGACTCATCCAGTACCCGCAGCTTCTGGAAGATTTCTTCCATCTGCCGGATTTCCTCTTTTGTTATGTTATGGATGGCAGACTTGGATGCCAATATCTCAAGAGGCTTACGGACGGCGAACAAATCTTTCGTTCCTTTCTCCGATATCTCTGTCACATAGGCTCCAATGCCGTTTTTAATCACTACCAAATCTTCACTGGCCAGTATGCGCAGCGCTTCCCGGACAGGCGTCCGACTCATTTCCAGCTCTGCCGCAATCTGGGATTCACTGAGAATCTCCCCCGGCTTAATCGCACCACTGCATATGGAATCCTTTATCTTATCATAGGCAATCTCCGTACGATTTCTGGTACTTCCTTTCTTTACAAAATTACTGACTTCCATATTTTACCACCTGCTTTTAGACTAGGATTAGTTTAGCATCATTTATACTGCTCCGTCAAGCCGCATTCCTGACGCATTTTGTAAATCCCGGTCATTAACTGTGGAAATATGCCCGGCTCCACTTTGCAATCTCATCTTTGACAATCTCATCCACTTCCGGATAAATACTGCCGTCATCACCTCCGTATGTCAGACAGGGAATGAATCCTCCTCCAGGCACGTATTCCTCACAGGCCCTTCTTACCTCCCCCCTTATGATATCCTCCTTGTGATCCGGCACATCGATCACGGATGCATCCAGTCCGCCCATGAAAGCCATTTTCCCTCTGAGGCGTTTCTGCATTTTCGAGATCGGAAGAGCGTCGTGTAG
>ERZ506775.693-NODE-693-length-13148-cov-24.3875_pt1 | contig 13148 bp, 17 predicted proteins | sample MGYA00513980_ERZ506775 | MGnify/ENA metagenome assembly ERZ506775 | reverse complement strand
TAAAACGCTTTCAAAAATCTGTCCGATACAAAAGGTCAGAAGATAAAGAAGCTGCTTTAGAAAAATTTAAAATCACATTTCAGAAACAACGGTTATGGAATGAGGTATTGAAGATTGAAAAAAGTGCAGATGCCCAACTTGGCAGGTCATTTGAATTTGCCCTCCCCAAAGAATGGAGCAGACAGGAACAGATTCAATATACAGCCGACTATATCAAAAAAACATTTGTGGATAAGGGAATGTGTGCTGATTGGAGTATCCACGACAAAGGGGATGGCAATCCTCATGTCCATCTGCTTCTGACAATGCGCCCTTTTAACCCGGATCATTCTTGGGGGAAGAAAGAAGTCAAAGATTGGGATTTTGTCAGAGATAAAAGCGGAAATATCGTGATTGATGAATCCCATCCGAACTGGTGGCAGGATAAGAAAAACCCTGACCGTCATGGAATCCGTATCCCTGTATTAGATGAAAACGGAATCCAGAAGATTGGTGCAAGAAACCGCCTGCAATGGAAACGGGTACTGACCGATGCTACGGGATGGAACAATCCAAAAAACTGTGAACTGTGGCGGAGCGAGTGGGCAAAGGTGTGTAATGAACATCTGCCTTTGCATAATCAGGTCGATCACCGTTCTTACGAAAAGCAGGGAAAACTCCAGATTCCTACCATCCATGAAGGTGCTGACGCAAGAAAGATTGAACAAAAGTTTCTTGCCGGGCAGGAAATAAAAGGTTCGTGGAAAGTAGCGGAAAATCAAATCATAAAACAACAAAACACGTTATTGCAAAAGATACTGGACACCTTTGGGAAAGTATCAGGTGCATTATCATTATGGAAGGAGCGATTAAATGACATTAGAAGAAAGCCGGGAAATTATACCCTTAATGGAGTCCATGATTGGGCAAATCGAAGAACAGCAGACCTTAATGGCAGAAATGCTTCTGGAAATGCAGAACCGGGACACCCAACTCTCTCTTATGCAGGAACAGAATCAGAAATTGCAAAAATTAAACAGCGAGTTATCCGAGCTGCTCAACATTTTGCCAAATACCGAGGAACTACTTTCCAAGATGGAAGAACAGAAAACGAAGATAGAACTTTTGGAAAACGAAAATCAGCAATGGCAGATATTGGCACAGAAGCTGAACAGCGAAAACAGTTTATTACTGAAACAGAATACCGAATTGCTGAACTGGAACAGCAGGTAGAGAAAGGACGTGATATAGATGAACGAATCCAGAGAATTAAAGAACGCCGAACAGTTGGAAGAACTTCTGCTCTTGACCGAGGAGATACAAGAAGAGTTGGAACAGAAAGACCAGCTTATCGTGGAACTGAAGACGCAGCTCAACGAATCTCTGACCTTGAACGAGAAATTAAACAAAGAGAACAGAGCCGGGAATATTCAAGCATTAAAGAACGACTTGAAGCTGGCAGACAGAGCATTGCGGAGCGAGAAAGAGAAGCTGCGAAGCGCAAACGTCACGATAGAGGAATGTCAAGATAAAATACGATGCTTAACACAACAACGGGATTATGCCCGGACACATCAGAAAATCGTAGAGATACCGGTAGAAAAGCCGGTACTCTATAAAAAATGCGAAGCCTGTGACCGGACAGCCTATCAGAATGCAAAAGCAAGATACGAAACACAAAAAGAGCAACTTGCAGGACAATATAAAGCAAAAACGGTAATGTTCCAAACAACCTTGTTCCTTCTTGCATGGTATTCGCTGACAACCACTCTTTTTCAGGCAGTACAGTCAGATGTGTTCCTTTCCGATTGCAAATCATTCTTCCATGATGCAGCATCATTCATACAAACTTTTATCGGTTGGACGATTGATGCCGGGCAATCTGTGGCACAAATCAGCACAAAAATTCCAAATGAGATTATAGCCGGAATCATATATTGGTTATTGATGATATTGGTTGTTGGAATATGTGTGGCAGGGACAGGGATACTGGCAATACTGATAGAAATAAAGGTTATAGAATTATATAAGAAAAACTGTTGGGATGTTATTACCCTACTGATGATACTGACAAGTGCGGCTGTCATCATTTATTTTGGAGAAGTAATTAAAAAAGCATTATCAATAAATCTGTTGTTCTTTTGGTTAATTTTACAAGGAATATATCTTACAATTCGACGCTATATAAGTCAAGATACTGATTGACTAGATACAAAATATTTGATAAAATATAAATAGAAATACAGCAGATCAAAGGATGTAAAACTTATGAGAGCAAAGAAAGTGATTGTAGGGGTAGCTATTAGTGCAATGTTAATTTCTTCATCAATTCCAGTAATGGCATTTTCTGTTACAAACGGGAATAAGACATTTGATAAAAAGTGGGAATTGAGCACTACATCTGATGGCGGAAAAGGTGTTTTGACTTATGGTTATAATACTCTTGCTATTAATGAAGATTATGCACACGCATATCATTCAACTAAAGATCATTACGCATATGTCAAGAATGGAAATGGTTCTTTTTCGGGTTCAAATGTTGGTAAAGGTAATTGGTCTAAAATTGAGGTTGCTCATAAAGGAAATAGTATTACCTACGGTAATAGCTACTAAACAAAGGTTCGGGATAATGGCTGAGTGGTTGGAATTCCAACCACTCTTTTTTGTGGAGTGTATATAAATGAAGAAAAAAATAAAATATATAGGAATTGTTTTGGTTATTTTGTTCTGTTGCTATAATTTATTTTGGTACTTCGGGAGTTATAAACCATATAACGAATTTCAGAAAGACTTCCCTGAAATAGAAGAATCTGGAGTAAAAATTTACACAGATAAAGATGGATTCCAGTATAGTGTGTCTGTCCCTGATTATTTGCTTTGGAATGGAAATCTTGCGATAGCTGAGTCAGATGTTCGATATGCACTAATTATTTGGATAAAACCATTTCACCAAGGAATAAGTCAAGGCGTGCTATTTAATGACTATAAGGATTTGAATACTCAAATTATGTTGTCAAGTAGCAAAAAAGCTGAAGATCAAGAAGATCAATGGATTGTTGATGAAAATAGCACAATATTGACTACGATATTTGAAAAAGCAAATAAAGTATGGAATCTGGGGTTGAAATAAATGAAAGCAATTAAAAACTTATGTTTGTTTTGTTTCCTGATTTTTGGAATACTTATGCAATCTGAAATATTTCAAGATCAGCTTTGGAACTTTTCTACAGCATATTTTACGTCATCACGCTATGAAGTTGCTAGTGAAGATATGTCGCAGTTTCTGAAAGATGTATCAGAAACTGCAACGGAGAATGATGTACATATTTTTTCTCAGTACAATGAAATCAATAATAAATACCTTTCAACACTTCATATTTATGGCGATGATAAAGTAATCAGACAAACATTAAAAAATACTGCAAACATAGAAGAATCAGAATATACCGCTTTAGTTTCCGGAATTACGAAAGTAAAATTTCATAATCTCTCAGAATTGCAAAGTACCTCTGTGGGTTATGAAAACTTTATCTCATACATAGGAAATGAGGACAATATTATCTCTGCATATCAGAAATTATCAGAAAAATATAGCTTAACTTATCCAGAATATTGGAATTCTACGGAAAAGGACATGATTTTTATTATATGGGGTATGATTATTGCATTGATGATTGTTCTAAATGTAATTGAAGTGGTTAGGCGAAAAAAAGAGGTTGTTGTACGAGTTTCCTTAGGAGAAAGTGCTGGTTTCATAGCATTTAAGGCTGCTTTATTCGATGTAACTTTTGACATTGCATTATTTATTGTTGCAAAAATATTGCTGTCAAATTATATATCGGGAGCATATGAGAATAGACTCGTCACAATTTTATATTCCATTGGAATTATTCTTTCCACTATTCCATATTGTTCTTTTTGCTTTTTTGATATTAGAAAGGCATTCGCAAATGCAACACACAAAAGAGGAGTGGATTTTTTAATTTATTCGTTAAAATTTATAGCAGGGGTAGCCGCTGTTTTTACAATTACCACTAATATTAGTAGTATTCATAATAACCTATTTACAAATGAACATTTGTTAGAAGAATATTATGATGCAAATTATTTTACCGTAAAGACTACTGATTTTAATGCTGAAAAAGAAGAAGCTTTTTGGAATAAACTATACAAGAATGAATATAACACATTAAAGCCTGTAATATGCTTGAATATTTTAAATGATAAAAATGATGTGATATATGTAAATAATCATGCAAAAGATATGTTACAAGGTTTTACGAAGCAGATAAATGCAGTAGAGAATGAATCTTCTGATTTGATTATTTTCATTCCAAAGAATAGATATTTTGCTAAAAACAAGCAATTAGCCTATGACTCCTTGAGCCATGTTTTAAATCATGATAATTTACAACAATTAAATATTCAGTACATAGAGTATAGCGAAACAGAATACTTTTCCTATTTAGATACAAGTAGAATAAATGGTATCGAAAAAAGCAAAAATCCGATAATTATTTATCAGGCAAACAAAGATTTAGCAGTCAATGGTGGGTATCTTGAAAGCTATAAAGCAGGAGCAGTTTTATTTCAATGTGATGAAAAACAGCTAAGAAATATCAGCAAAAAGTATGAAGATATGCTTGGAAATTATCAGCTAGTAATTACAAACGTACATGAACAGTATTTATATAATCACACATTTTTAATAAAACTCGTGGGATTTTTAAGTTCTCTTTGTACGATTGTATTGCTTTTAAATATTATGATTATTGTTACAGTAAGTAGACTAGAGTTCCGAGAAAATGCAATGAAAATTTCCTTGATGAAAATCTTTGGATATAGTTTATTTGAACGGCACAAAACACTTCTTAAAATGATTGTAGTGGAAAATTTTGTGATATTAGTAGGTATGCTTATCTATTCTTTATTATCGGTACAGACTGAAGTAGGAATTAGCATTCTTGTTAGTTCATTTATGGCACTAATAGAATTTACAATTATTTTCTTTAATATCACAATTGTTGAAAAAACAAACATACCGAAATCATTAAAAGGAGGTTGCTTATGATAACAATTGAAAATCTATGCAAAGCATATAATGATAAAATTTTGTTCAAAAATTTTCATTTGGAAATTCCAGATAGCCGTTTTTTGGTAATTAGTGGCGAAAGTGGATGCGGAAAAAGTACTTTACTTAATATGATTGGAGGTATTGAAACTCCTGACAAAGGTTCTATTATTGTGAATGGTTTTGATGTGGCAAAAAAAGGAAAAAAGCAGAAATATTTCAAAGAAGTTGTTGGATTTTTATTTCAAAATTTTGCCCTTTTGGAAAACAAAACAGTAAAAGAAAATCTAGAAATAATAAAAAAATCAGGTAGAACGGATATTTCAATAAATGAAGCTCTTGAAAAAGTTGGTTTACAGAAAGTAATTAACAAAAAAGTCTATCAATTATCTGGTGGCGAACAGCAGAGAGTTGCGTTAGCTCGTTTAATGCTAAAGAAATGTTCGATTGTATTAGCAGACGAACCAACTGGTTCCTTAGACAAAAAAAATAGTGAGATTGTTATGAATATATTGCATGAGTTAAGTGAACAGGGAAAAACAGTTATTGTTGTAACTCATAGTGAAGAAATTGTAGCACAAGAAAAGCATGTTCTATATTTATAATTACCCATAATAGAAGAATATGTTCTTTCGGGAGACACCTCCTCTAAGAACATATTCTTTTGGTTAAAATTGATTATAAAGATACTTTTATTTCAGTATATTCGCTATATTGATGGGATATATATTTGCATATTATTTATATGGATAAGGATTATAACTCTAGTGAGTCTTCTGCATCTACCCACATCTGTAAATTACCCTCAAGATATAATCTTGCATATTCCAAAGGCTCATCCACAGCCAATGAAGTAAGTGCGCATTCTGATCCATATGTGGTTTTTAAATCTTTTTCAGCTTCCCAGCAATCAATGCGAAGCATATATCCAACATTTGTGTAAACATCAATACTATCGTGATTTATGTTGTATTCTGCATAAATTGTTCTCATCGTATCTTATCTCCATTTTCTTTTAATAATCAGTTATAGAGTTAAATATCGAAAACATTTCAATCAGTTCACCATGTCGTTATTGTTATATGTTATACTATGTTATGAAATTTTCTTTCCCTTAATTTTTCCCATATTAAGGTTCATGAAAGCTAATGGGAGAATGTAACACAAGGGAAAGAGTAAGGGAAAGCTCACTTGCTACAAACTTAGTATTTTCAAGGGTTTGCGAAGAATTTGATAATTAAATATAACAGTTATTAAATTTCCTAAAATATGTGAAATATCAACTTGAAGTTGTTTAACTGATTCTATAATGTCCTATGATATCATCACGATGTTCCAGTATATCCTCTTCATAATATATTTGATATGGATTTGCATGATGGATAACAAAACATATACCTTTTCGATTTCTCTTGTCAGATATAATTCCGATATGTTTTTTAAATACAACAATATCTCCACCTTGCCATTCTTCTATTTCATTTATTTCTGTAGTAAGACTTATTGCATTATTATCGAAATATACTTTTAAGTTTTTAACTCTTCTAAAATCTATATTTTTATCAACGGCATCTATATCATATAATTCTTTATTGTTTTTTATATCCTCATTTACTAATACCATCAAATCATATCCTGCATCTTTTAAAGCAAAAGCTACTACATCAGTACAAACCCCATATTCATCATTTGGATAACCTGTGTTGTAATATTTGCTTTTATATTTTGGATTAGTTTTTATGTAATTATTTGCATTATTTAATATATCTGTTTGGTCATCTATACCATCATTGTCTTTATCAATATTGCTCTTGTAAGCTTCTATATTGAAATCTGCATTTGTATATTTTTTATGTGGAATATAATTAAAACAATACAACACATATAAAGCAGCAATTATTAGCACTGAAAAACAATAAGCGTTATTCCCTTCTTCATACATTCTCCGTTAAACAACTTGCGATTTACCAATTTCATTAAATAATAAATTTCACGAACTAACTACATTGTCAAAAAATTCATTACAAGATTCACCATTATATCTTTTTCTTCTGGTCTTGACTCTGCAATCATAAGCGTAATCGCAACCAATGCTCCATCACTGATTATCTTATTATCATCTCTATATAAAGCATTATTCCGAGCAAGGAATTCCAAAAATAACGATGCTGCAATTCGCTTACATCCATCTGCATATGGATGATCCTTAATCATAAAATATAATAAATTAGCAGCTTTTTCCTCTAATGACGGATATACATCTCCACCAAACACACTCTGATAAACTGCTGCCAAAATACCCTCAACTTTACCATTTTCTTTCTCCACACCGAATACATCCGATTTAAATGAATCCTCCATGTGTGAAACCATTTTTTTACATTCCTCATATGTTATTTTATATATAGGCCTGTTTCCCACTGGTTTTTTAAGAGATTGATGATCATATTGGTCTAAAAGCATTAATGCATCTGTATACGAGGTAACAGCCTTTAAAATGTCTGATTCTTCAACCTCCAATGTGCTTGCAAGCATCTTTGTTTGAATATCAACAGTTCTTTCAAGCGCTTGCAAGCGTTTTTCATTAATAGCATAACCTTGAATCACATATTTCTTTAAAACAGAATTAGCCCATCTACGAAATGCGATGCCTCGTTTTGAATTAACACGATATCCCACAGATAATATCATATCAAGATTATATATCTTAGGTTTTCGTCCTCCGGAACTTTTATCGGAAAAACCGATAGAAGTCTCATCCAACTCGCCTGACGATATAATATTATTGATATGTTCACTTAACGTTGCCTGTTTTACTTCAAACACTTCTCCCATTTGTTTCTGTGTTAGCCAAACTGTTTCTAATTCTGGACTTAGCTCAACTTCAATATTTATATCGCCATCTGTAAATAAAACAATTTCATTTTTCAAAAAAATCACCCTCCTTATGAATCGCGCACGGGATAATCTTGCCATGCGCATCCGTTCTGTAAATAAGAATTTTTATTCCCAGTCAAATTCATCAATAGCCGCTTGAACTTCTGTAGAAACTGATTCCTCGTTTTTTAGCTTCTTAATAACTTCTGCAAATTTTTCGTGCTTTGGATTATTATATTCCTATAATCAGCGTTCCTGTGCCGACTGTTTTTCCATACTTTGGTATATCTTCTTCCTTTACTTTTCGCCTGTTATAAGAGTGAATTGTGCTGATATTGCCTTTGATATTTACAATTCCCACAACAGATATGAACACTCCCAAAATCAACATTATAATATTTTCCATAATGACCTCCTAAAAATAGAATAGTTCCTCAAATTTTTTGTCCAATGCAATACAAAGAATTAGAGCCAATTTTGCAGTTGGATTAAACTGTCCTGTTTCAATAGAACTAATGGTATTTCTTGATACCCCTACCATTTCTGCAAGCTGAGCTTGAGAAAGATTTGCTTCTGTGCGAACTTCCTTTAAGTGATTTTTCAGTTGTAATTGTTCTTTCATATTCTCACCTCTAAAAGATGGCTAACAAATCCAACAAATGCCAAAATGGAAAACACAAAAAACAGAACAGTCAAGACCAAATCACTCTTTCGCTTCATTTTGATAAAACGAACTAACCATTGTGTTGCAATAATGCTGAAGTATATAACCCACGGACTGTAAATCATAGTATGAGCAAGCATAGAAGATAACAGCGAAAGCAAACAACACACTAAAGCACCAACTCTGCTTGCGTGACTTCCGGCTTGATATACCACTTCCATTTCAGCCAAGTCCTTATTGCGATGTTCTTTTCTGCTTGCATTTAAGATTTCGTCCTTTTTCATAAAAACGCCTCCATGCCAAGTTTTCTTTGCATATTTTATATTATACACATACCAAGTTTTCTTGTCAATAGAGTTCATAAAAAAGTTACAACTGATATAATAGGTAACTTTTCTACCACTTCGATTATACTCGCAACTTAATGACTTCTTGAATACTTGCCGAAAAAGAAAAACTGCCATCGGTTTGACAGCAATTCTTCTTCGGTTGGTATCCGTTAGGAATACACAATATCATTCAATACAATCTCATCGGCACAGGCTCGAATGTTATTCATCAATCCTATCCATCTCATCATATCCGTTGCTTTCAGTTCTTCCGTTACACCTTGCTTCTTTGCCATTTCCTTTATCAGATATCTTTGTGATGCTGGGGGCTGCGCTGCATTGGTTTGGAATGTACCTTTATGTGTATTAATAAAAGATAGATAAAAATGGGCCTATTTTCACAGTCCATTTTTCTGTTGCTAGTAGTTGATTATAGACATAAACAATGGTATCCTTTAGTCAATTATAAACATGATGAGTAAATATTATAAATGCAAGGAGAAAATGCTATGGATAGAGTAGAGAAAATGCTTGGAAGAATGAAAGCAAGTAAATTATACAGATGTGTGGATTGGGATCCGGAGGGTAAGGCGAAGGATCTGGTAGATAAGTTCAACAGTGCTTCGAGGTCTGAGACTATGACAAGAACCGGAGAATATCTTGGAAAATTATTTGCACACATGGGAAAGGAGTGTTATATAGAGCCACCTTTTTATTGTGACTATGGAACCAATATACACGTGGGAGATTATTTCTATGCAAATACAGGGCTGATAGTTCTGGATCAGTGTGATGTCATCATTGGAGATCATGCATTTCTGGGACCAAGGGTCAATATATACTGTGCATGTCATCCGATAGATGCGATGATCAGAAATACCGGTGTGGAGCTTGGCAAGCCGGTTACAATAGGCGATAATGTATGGATCGGTGGCAATACGGTCATCAATCCGGGTGTGACCATAGGTTCAAATGTTGTCATAGGCTCAGGGTCGGTTGTCACAAAGGATATTCCGGATAGTGTGATAGCGGCAGGAAATCCATGTAAAGTCATAAGAATGATAACAAATAAAGATAAGGAATATTGGCTTAAGCAGCTAGAGGAATTTGAGGCAGACACAGGTGAGCCGGTAAAGCTGGAGCAGGACTGATTCAACATTGCTGCTGTGAGTTGAGATTCCAAAGCGTTTTTGAAGGATATACATTTGACAAATTACAGATTTACTTTCAGCTACGATGGCACTCTCTGCTACAGCAAATGGCCGGAGCTTGATCAGCCAAACCTGGCACTCATTGAATATCTCCAGGAATGGAAACGTAATGGCAATAAACTCATTCTCTGGACTTGCCGTGCGGGGGAAGCCCTGTCAAAAGCTGTCGAATGGTGCCGGGAACAGAATCTTGAATTTGATGCAGTTAATGACAATCTTCCGGAAATCATCGAATTCTATGGACACAACAGTCGGAAGATTTCCTGTGATTACTATATCGACGACCGGATGCTGCTTCCGGAAAACGCAAAGGCATAGAACCCGTAATGGGGCTATGCCTTTGTTCTTATTCTGGCATTCATTTTTAGTTAGTGCGGGTTATTTACCTAATACAGTTTTTCTCATAATAAAAATCTGTTAGTTAAACTTTTTCAAATTTTGCTACTTCATCCGATAAATCTTCCGAAAGGTTCTTATTTTCGTCCGCCTGCACTGTAATTGCTGAAATTGCTGTTACAAGTTGTGATATCTCTTGTGCTACGTTTGTAACACCTTTTGCAGATTCTTCAATCGCTATAGAAATGTTATTGATACCTTCATTCATATCATTCATTGTACCTAAGCTATCTTTTGACTTAACTGCAAACTCGTTAAATGTATTACTTGCCTGATCAGAATCAGCATCATAATTTCCAATAATTTTTACAAATTTGTCATAATCAAGTGCTACCTTTTCATCTACAAAACGAATCATTTCCGTTGCATTTCCAGACAGATTGTTTACTGCCTCAATAACTTTTCCACTGATTTCCTGAATATTGTTTGCTGTCTCACGTGAACTATCTGCAAGCTGTCTGATTTCATCTGCAACAACGGCAAAGCCCCTGCCTGCTTCCCCTGCTCTTGCTGCTTCAATCGATGCATTAAGTGCTAGAAGATTTGTCTGTGCTGCGATATTTAAGATATTTTCTGTAAGTTTTGCAATTTCATTTACAGACTTAGATGCTTCTACTGCCTCCGCGACATCCTTTTGAATGCCATCAAATGTTTCTACTGTTTTTTCTTTTGATGCAATCGCTTCTTTATAGCTATTTTCTGCAGTAAGCTTCACTTCATGCAACTTCATTGCAGAGTTCTTAGCATCCTCATTCATGCCTGCCATTTTCTCTAGCAGATTATTACATCCTTGGGCTAAATTATATAGAGAAGCAGATACCTCTTCCATGGATGCTGCAAGTTCTTCCGATGTTGCACTCACATTGGATGCACTCATATTTGAAGATTCCGCCTCATTTTGTACAAGATAGGAAGATTTTTTCATATCTTTTGATACACTCTGAATCTTTACCATAAGATTTTGTAATGTTTCAATAAAATGGTTGACACCATTTGCAAGCTGACCAATTTCATCACTGGTTTCATCAAATACTCTTAACGTAAGATTACCCTGTCCTGATTCTATACCTAAAATGATATCATCCAAATCATTCTTTGCTCTTTTTGCTGGACGAACAATGGACTTATTAATAACAATCGAAAGAAGTACGATTACAATAATATTAGCTACCACAAGTGCAAGATCAAAAATGATGCTTCCATTTATTCTGTAGTTGCTATGTCTGATGGCTTCTGCCACTTCTCCTTTTGCTGTTTCAAAAACCGCGGTATCATTATTTTTCACTGCTTCTTCATATTGTTCAAACTGTTCTATAAGCACATTATTCTTTTCTCGAATAGCTTGTAATGCCATTAAATTAAAGACTGTAATCAAAACTGCAAAAAAGCCTACAGACACTAACATTGTTACTAACTTTTTTCCCAAGTTCTTTCTCTTTTACATGTTTATTTTTCTTCTTTCTGCGAAAAGCGCCAATGCGTTATGTTTTGGAATTTTTTACCATCATCCTACCCCACCCCACAAAATTTTGTCAATACTTTATTCTCTTGATAGAAAATTTTAATCTTTACTCTGATGAGGATGGCGTGAAACACATCCGTATCAAATCCAGACCTAATAAATGGCATGAGAATGACTGCCCTTTCTGTCACAAGTCATGTCCTGCTTATGACAAACATTCCAGCAGACCAACCACTTGGAGGGGGCTGGACTGGGGTGGTATTCTGGTCGAAGTTGAATACCAGACGCATCGTATCATCTGCCTTGAACATGGGGTATATGTTGCCGAAGTTCCATGGGCATATCCAGGTAGTAGATTTACCAAGGATTTCGACCTTACCGTTGCATGGTTTGCATCCTATCTTCCAAGAAGTACCACATCATACTTCATGAGAGTGGACTGGGAAACTGTAGGCCGCTGTGTCAATCGTGCTCTTCACGATTTAGAACCGGAGCGCTCAAGAAGACTTGATGGTCTGGTTAATATCGGCATTGACAAAATCAGTTACAAAAAGGGTCACAAGTAGACAATTTGTAGACACTTGCTTCTATCGCCCATTTTCTCAATATCTGTCATTCAAAATCCAAAGTAGCCAGAAAGTGAATACATTAAATTTATTGACATGGAGATAATAATAGCATATAATTAAAGTACGTAAAACCATACGTTTTTATGTACGGAAAGGAGTGTTTTATATGTTAGCAGTAAAGAGCATGGATGTTAGAGATAATTTCAAGAGTTTATGTGATAAGGTTTTTAATGGTGAAACATTAATTATATCAAGACCCAAGAACGAAAATATTGTTATGCTTTCCGAAGCTGAATACAACGAAATGATGAAAGCCAAGCGAAACGCTGAGTATCTTGCTATGCTTGATAAATCTATGGCAGAGGCTGAGGCAGGTGGTTTTGTTACTAAGTCCATTGAAGAATTGGAGGCATACGAATAAATGAATATAGTATTTACTCCTACTGCTTGGGAGCAATACACCGAATGGCAGAGGGAAGATAAAAAAATGGTTAAGCGGATCAATGAGCTTATTAAGGATATTGACCGCAATGGGGACGGTGTGAAATTTTTTCTGTAAATTTAGATCTTCTATGATAATTGATGCGGCT
>ERZ506775.691-NODE-691-length-13206-cov-4.23671_pt1 | contig 13206 bp, 13 predicted proteins | sample MGYA00513980_ERZ506775 | MGnify/ENA metagenome assembly ERZ506775 | reverse complement strand
CTCTTTTCATCTCCTGCCAGCTCTCCCAGCATGTCCGCTGTCATTTCTTCCAGAATCACATCATAGCCCGCTTCCTGTCCTGCTTCTCGATACGCCTCCCCGTATCTTTTTTCATAACTCTTGATATATGCTTCCGTATCCATGCCTTTCATGGCAGCCGCCGCAGAAAATACCGCCTGCCGCATCCGGTCGAATCCTTCCGGATTTGCTTCTCTGATATAATGGCTCAGTTCATGGAAAACAGTTCCTGCAAACTGTCCGCTATTTACAGCAATGGTTATACGTCCTTTGTTGTTTTCATAATACCCACGCCTGTCCTCCGGCAATTCTTCTACCAACACAGCTTCCAGTTCCGCAACCTTACTAACAGCTTTTATAAAACTTAACTGATCTTCTGTTACTGCATCCGTTTCCAGAAAAACGCCGGCAGTCTGTCCCATTTTCCCTGTGCCTTTCATCCTTGCTTCCAGATCTTCTTTCCGGTCGTTCACCCCAGCCAGATATGCCGCACGCAAAAGCCCCTTGTCTGCCACAATGGTTTCCGCTGTCTGTTTGATGTCGCTTTCTTTCACACCCGTCAGTCCCGCTGTGTAATATGTCTGAAAAGCAGGAATAAAAGATGTGTCCCCTCTCCGTTCCGCCTCCTCGTTGACGACCTTCTGCCCTTCGGTGTAATAGTATTTTTCACCAAAATCCCGCAGGGCTTTGTTTTCCTGTCTTTGCTCCATGGATGTATTTTCGCTGTTTCCCATCACATTTCCCTGTTCCGGCAATACATTCCCCTGTGTTGTCCCTTCCGGCACTTCTGCCTTTCCTTGGCTTCTCATGTCGTTTATTCTCTTTGTCACTTCTTTTCCCGCGTTTGTCATGGCTTCCCTTGCCACACCTGCTGGATTTCCTGCCATTTCCAGTGCGTTTCTTCCTTTCGCACGGCTCAGGCCGCCAATACCGCCGGCAATGACACCGCCGCTGGCAGCACCGATTGCCCCGCTGTATATTACTTGTAAAAATCCTTGCTGTAATGCTGTTTTCACAGCTTCGCTTTCTGTTGCGCCGTTTTCCATGGCTGTCTGTGCGATCTGTTTCATTTGACTGTTATCTCCCATAATGAGCGTATCCGCCAGAATGTTTGCTATCTCAGAAGTGGCTTCTTCTGCGCCCTCAGACGCTGCCTGTGGCAAAAGACTTTTCAAAAATGTGGAAACTGCACCTTTGTTTTTTGTGATTTTTCCCAGTTCAAATAAACGATCATACCCCAGTTTCTCTGTGATGGCTTCTGCCGCGCCTCCTGCCAGACCATACATGACTGCTTCGTCTGTTGTTCCGCCTCTTTCCAGTGCGTCTTTGGTGTTACCTGCTGCTGCCCCTGCCGCCATGACATAAGGTGTCGCAGGTCCCAAAAGTGCTGCCTGTGTACCCCAGTCAAAAATACCCAGACCAATATCCTTAAACACCTTATTCGCCCCGGTACTCTGTCCCATAAGCCCTTCATAAAGTCCTTCATTCATGTTCACGCCGCCCATGAGTGGATGATAAGGGTCAACGGGCTTGTCCGCCCCTTCCATTGCCGCCGCGTAAACTGCCCCGGCTGCCTGTCCAATGTTCCCAACTGCACGGGCATACAGTGCCGCCGCTGTGCTTTCCTCCGCCAGCTTCTTTGCATCCTCTCTTTTCTGCATGGCTGCTCTCTGGTTCACATCCATTTCCAGTGCGTCCAGATATTCCTGTGCCTTTTCCACCTGTCCTCTGTCACGGTAATATTTGTAAACAGCTGCTTCCCGGTCTGTCATGTAGTCGTAATTTGTCCGCACTTCGTTTCTTTTCAGTGTTGGATTGACAGTACCGCCGCCCCCGGTATCCGGCAGGATCAGCTTACTCACATCCCCCTTTGGCGGGATCACCGTCGGCAGTTTTGCCCCATTTTCCAAAACCTTTGCTTTGTTTCTGCTTTCCGTCAATGCCTGACTGTATGTTTTTGTGGTATTTGTTTTCCGTTTCAGCACGGGATTTTCCCGTACATTCCCAAAAGAAATGATGGGGTTTACGGTTCCCCCTGCTACCTTTGGTGCTAAATCAGATGCTTTCACTCGTTTATAATTTTCCCATGCTTTTTTATAATACTCATCGTTGCCGCTATCCATTCTGATTCCAGTTTCTTCATCATACCTTGTTTTTTCTATATTCTTTTCTCTTGTTTTCCTTGCCCGTTCTCTCGTAAATTCACTGATTGCCATTTTTCTTTTCCTCCCTTCTATCTCGCCGCTGTATAATAAATATTGTTTCCTACAACTGTTTCTCTGATATATCCTTTCTCCAAATAATCTTCAAGCACATCATTTGTAATTTCCCCATAACCGGCTACATAAACACTATCTTCTGTGTGCTGATTTACGATTTTCTTTTCATTTCCATTATCTCCATCACCAGTTTTGTAATATTTCGTTCCACTGCTGCTTCCGCTGCTCTTACTGCTACTGCTGCTTTTTCCCGCTGTATATGCCTGCTGTGCCTGCCGGATGGCGGCGTTTCCCTGTGCCCGTTCCACCTGCTGCAGGAAATCCAAATAACTGGTATTGTAACCCAGTTTCTTCAATGCGCTGTAATCTCCGATCGCCAGAGCGTTGTCGATGGCTGCCTGTCTTTCTTCCTGCGTCATCTGCCATTTTGTTGTACCTTCGTTGAAATCAAAATCTCTGTCACTTTCAAAAATTCCTCTGTCAAATTCGTTTTCATAGTTGTTCTGTCCCATGGCTGCCACCATGGCATTATAAGCAAAATCCCTGTCCGCCTGTGAAAATCCTCTTTCTGTTGCATACTGTCCAAACAACCTGCTTTCTTCCTGCTGCAACGCACTCATCTGGTTATACAGATCTCCCAACTCATCCCGGTATCTGCCGTATGCTGTCTGTTCCAGCTGTGGCACAACATCATTGAGCCCCTCTAAATAACGGTCGTAACTCTGCTGTGCCGCTGTCGCCCCGTAGGTACTGCCGTAACCGCCTGTCATGGCTGCTGTCTGCGCCGCTGTGTCCTCCATGGCTCTTTTCCCTTCCCTGATATACTTGTCTCTGTACTGCTGGTACATAGGGTCCTCCATCAAATCATATTCAAATGGATCACGGTTCCCGATTTCGTCCAGAATATCTTCGATTTCACTTTCATACTTCGGTGTCCATGTAGGCGCGTTCCCCTTGTATGCCCCGTTCAAACGGTCAAAAATCGCCTGTATATTGTCCTCGTTCGCCGCTCTGCTTGGCTTTACATATGTTGGACTGTACTGTCCGCTCATGCCGTCTGTGCCGCCGCTGTAACTGCCATAATATTTTCTGATGTTCTCCGCCCGATTGTGTGCTGCATCCTTTTCCTCTTTTGTCGTTGCGTTCGCCCAGTCCTGTCTTGCCTTGATGATTTCTTCCAATGCCCCAAAGTTCTGCCGTCCCAGATCCATGTCCGCCTGTCCCAGCTTCAAATTTGGATTTTCCTTCAAATACTCTTCCAGTGTTTTTGCCATATCGTCCGACCTCCTTTTTTCTTTTCATTCTAAAGAAATCAGGAGGAAACTTCCCCCATGCCCTTTGGGTACAAAAAAAGAACGCCATTTCTGACGTTCTTTTCTCTTTTTCATTCTGTAATTTTCTCCACCAGCACCAGAAAACATTCTGGATAATACCCTGGCTGATGCCCTTTGTTGCATCTGATTTGCTCCCGGTTCTCACCGTATGGCAGTCCCTTTTCTGTCAGCACCTTACATCTCCGCTCTTTCCCTTTTCTGAGTGACCGCAGCACAATTTCTTCCATGTATCCTTTTTCCTCCATCATTTGATTGAATTCATATACACTCATACGGACACCGTTATATTTCAAAAGTTCTGATGCGGAATAGGTTTCTTTTCTTTCCAGTGGGATCAGACGGATTTGCTCCGGCTCCTTCCTGCCGTACAGATCATCCGCTATTTTTGTCACCATCTCCGCCCGCTGCCCCACCTGTTCCGCCAGTGCCGCCACTGCTCTGTTTTCGCCATAGCTTCCCTTCCTGCGGATTTCTGGCAGCACCTCTTTTGTCACCCACCGACGGAAGGGTTTCGCCTGCGGTTTGTCACTGCGCAGGATCACATGGTATAGACCGCTTTCATTGATGATAGTTCCTTCTCCCTGACGACCTAGCTTAAATCTAGACCGTTCATCTTCGTCCAATCTTTTCCATACATCTGTTGGGTTTTTGATTTGCAATACTTCACACACATCTTTCAGCACCCACCATGTTTCACCGTCCTTCTCCACTGTCCGAACCTGTTTCCCCTCGTACTGGAATACCTGCAATCCTTTCATGCGCACAGCACCGCCTTTCTTTCTTCCAAAAGGCGCTTGATTTCTTCCAGTTCTTTCTTCACTGCCGCTGTTTCGTCACTTACCATACACGCCAGATTGCCATGCAGATTCACGTCCGGCTCACTGATGCCGTTCACCATGCTGTCCCAAAGCACAAATGCCATGCTGTTCAGCATTTCCACTCTGTCATATACTTCCTCGATCCGCCGTTTGCTTTCCTGTAATACATCCATGTTTCATTCTCCTCTCAAATTTGTGCTTGAAAGAAGTCCCTCTGGATGGTATCATATTTCCAGAAGGAAACTTCTTCCCGAAACACTCGTAATTCTCGCCAAAGAATTTTTCTACGAGTGTTTCTTTTTTATTTTTATTCGTTTATTTCCTTGCTTACAAGATAAATCCCTCTCTTGATAATATCTGTTTTTGTTGATTTCATCTTTTCTGCACATTCTTCAAGCATACGGTTTTCTTCTTTTGTAAGCCTGATTTCTAATCTTACATTTCTAGGATTATCTGTTAGCTTGGTTCCCTTTTTTATGGGCGTCATAGCATCACCTTCTTTCTTTGCCCGTACAATCATCATAATAGATTGCCCGTACAAAGTCAATACCTTTTCACAAAAAAGAGAGGCTCTCGCCCCTCTTTTCTTTTTTCAAAGGGTGTCCACTCTAACCGACGCCCTTTTCCCATATTTTTACTCAAAACAAAAACAGCACCTTGTGCATCTCCGCAGGCTTCACCCTACATCCCATTTTGCGCACGTCCACTGTATGAATAGGCACTTCCATGGTTTCTTCCAGAATCCTGTCTGTTTCTGCCTTCCATGTGTTTCTGTCCTTCGTTGCTTCCTGCAATTCCCTTTTCACTGCTTCCGCCGCTTGGTTCAGCCGCAAAGCGTTTGCCAGCATCAAAAGCGCCGCTTCTGCTTCCATTTCCTTTCCGTACAGGTTCGCCACGCTGTCCAGACTTTCGATGATGGCTCTTTTCTTCAGTTTCATGCTTTTCCCTCCAATGCTTCTACTCGTTTATATAACTGCTGTATCATATAGGTGTTCAGTGCCACAAATTCCCCATACCTCAAGGCGTATCGGTAGTCCACAATTTCTGCCCCTTCTAACGGTACGCCGCTTCTTGTCACCTCCGAATATTCCGGGCTTTTGATAAATCCCGCAAAGTCAAGGCTGGTCAGCCCATTATTTGCCAGATTTTCTTCGATGTCCTGGGCAATGAATCCTATGTGTAATCGGTTGCTTGTTCCGTTGTTCATCTTGTATGGCGTCGGCTTCAGTTCCAGAAAGAATTTTTCGTACTTCGTCAGGTCATAACTGATGCTGTTTTTCTTCCGCCGATCTGATGTGTTGATGGTTCCCACCTCGGCATATACCTCACGCCAAAGCCTAGATGATGTCCCCAGTCTGGATACCGCGTCTGTGCCGCAGTATAAGTTTAAGTCCGTCACATAGTACTCAATACCTGTTGTGAATACTACGTCAGAAGATGAACAGTACACGGCGCTGTTCCCATTTGTCATTCTTGCGCCCCTGTCTGTTGCAATGAAAAGACTGCTCTCTGTGGCATCTGTCATCATGATACCGTATGTCCTGCCTTCGCCGTCATCCCCTCTGCCGTACCCGATGTATCCGCCCTCGTATTTTGTATTATAGCTGTCCTCGTAAACAGTCATCAAACCGCCTAAGGCGATATAGTCCGCCAGTATCTGCCCGGTTGTGATGTTGTCCCCGTTGATTTCCGACCGTCCTCCTGTGGAAAGGTCATTGAATGTCACAGGTCCATAGATTTCAATCTCGTCAGAAATCAGCTTCGCCATCCTGCTTGTCAGCATAAAACTGGAAGCACTACCGCCTCCAGCCACAATCCAGTTGATCTTGTCCGCCTCCTGCTCAATGATGGAAATATTCCCCTCCATATCTGCCACAGTAGATGAAATCCCATTCACTGTCTGTTCCAGCAGAGAAAAGTTCCCCTCTAAATCCGAAACCAACGAAGAAATCTTCCCCTGCTCCACTTGTAAACTGGTAAGCCCTTTCTCTGTCTTGATGTAGTTCTGGAAGGCACTAGGTGTATAGTTCTCCTCTGGGTCGATGTTCTGGAACATGTACCGCAGTTTTTCATCCAGTAGGGCAAGATAATTGAGTATCTGCTGTCGTTCTTTTCTATCGTCAATTCCTCCCATATCCGGTAATTGGATCCCGCTGTAAATAGCCATGGCATCACCTCCGTTCGTTGCTGCCGCTGGTGAGATAAATGGTCATATCCTGCAAAATCGCTGGACCGTAGCCCGCAAAGCGTAAACGGAAATGGTCGCACCGTCTGGGAATCACAGGAACATTCACAACATTTGTACGCATGCCCCCGATCTGCTTCAATCGCTGCCATGCCTCCGTGCTGTCGTACTGGATGTAGATTTCCACCGCCGCCCCATTGGGTACCATCATGCGGATGGAAAAGCGTGATACGAATTTACTGTCCGGCATGTTGTATGTAAAATCGTTTGTTTCCCCATACCACTCAATGACTTCTTCATCCGTTCCTTCCATGGTCTTGATGGTGTTCCCGTCCAAATAGTACAGCACACTTCCGTAAGTGGAAAAATATCTCCCTTTTGTGTTGTCCTCCCGGTGCCATAGCCCCTTTGCCGTGTCATAGACAAAAAGCCCATTTTCCATGGAAATATAGTACTTGTTTCCCATCCTTCCTGCTTCCGCCGCACCGTATCCAGCTTCCAGCACCGCCCCCACATCCGTTGGCAATGCCCCTTGAAAACTCATGACGCTACTTTCTGACTTGTAGTATAAAACCTCGTTGACGATGCAAAGACTTTTCCCGCATCCTTTCGCAACGCCTCGCAGCATCCCTTCCACGATTTGAAAATTGGAAGGACGATTGCCATACACCTTGTAAACGGCATTTTCTTTCCAGAACATCACATATCCCAGATAGGTGATTGCTCCCGTGAAATCCCCGTCGCTGGCGATGGTTGCGGCATAGCTGTCACTGCTCACGCCATCAAAGCAGTTGAAATTCCGAAAACTTCCCAGCTTCGACCCGTAAATCTCATGATTTTTGGAGGAACAACCCCATAAACGGTTCTCAGATACGGTGTAAAAATCCATTTCCGGCACTGTCCGCTTGATGGTGATGGGCTCCGTCTGGCTCCCGTCCTTGTCGATAGGTCCCACGATTTTGATATATCCTGTCCCAATGTCCTTGATAACCGCCGTTTTATTCAGCACTTCCACGTTAAAACCGCTAAGTTCGATGCCGCCCCCCTCCGCAAATCCTTCTTCGATGCCTGCTGCCTCGATTTTTACATATACCTGTCCTTCCGGGTCCAGGTCTGTTTCTGTCAAATAGGATTGTTTGTAAGTGACTGTCCCTGTGGAAGTGTAGCTGTTTTCCATACTCTCCCACTTGCCGTCTGCGGTGTTGTAAGAAATCTTATCCGGGAAAATCAGGATATATGCCCCCATGGAAAGCAGCGTCTTTTCGCTGTCCGTCACATCTCCAACTTTCTTCCCATCGTAAAAGGCTTCTGTGCCGTCCACATAGAACATCTTCTCCCGCACCAAAAGCCCGTTTGCCTTTGTCAGCTTCTGTACGGTCCCTCTCGGCTTTCGGATGGACAGATAGGGGAAATGGTCAGAGGACAGGTTTTGCATGTCCACAAATGCCCCCTGGGACGCCGTATCCAGTACATTGATCCCCTGGAAGGATACCAGCCTGTCCGATACGGCTTCCCGTCCGCTCAATCTTGGTAAACGCATCTCACCACCCCCTCAATGGGATCATGCCGCAAAGGTTCGTCTGTTTCGGTGTGTGTGTCTGCAAATAGTGTGCCGCATAGTTTTCCCATGCGTCGTTGTATAAAATCATACTGTCGTTGTATTTGTTGGAATCTCCATTATAAAAGTCCACCATACTAATCAGATAAAACACATACACGTCCGTGAATGGAACGGGAACCACCAGTTCTCGCTCCTCCTGTCCTTCTGCAAATGGTATAAATACAGGTTCTTCCCCTTCGTATTTGCTCAAAATATCTTTGTAAATGCGGCCTTCCACCGTGTTCACCATGCGGATCTTCTCCGCGTCTGCAAAGGCGTTTGGGCGAAGCTGGTCGACCTCCACCAATAACTCTCGTAAGTTCATTGCATTGTTTCACTCCTTTCTACGATTTAGATTCCTTAAACCAACAAATAATTACCTGTCTTATTGCCTTAGTCCCACAAGAACGTGTCAAATAGTAACTTAACTAACTTTTATACTATGATATAAGTGAAAACCTTATCTCCGGTTTCAAACTGCTCTACATATTCAAACGTAACCATTTCATTTGTTCTTTCCATGAATTCAAAATAATTATCTGCATTAAAGGAATAGTCATATTCAGCATCACTAATAGTTTCTGTTGAAATTCCAAAACAGGTTATTTGCTCATCACCTCTATAATTATCTATTAAAAAAATGATTACGCTTTGATTTTTAGATTCGATTGGAATTTTGATTTTATACTTATACAATTTTCCTTCCTTTTCCCAACTCACACTTGTCGTTTTCCATTCTGGCGTTATTTCCGTCTGTATCTCTCCCACCTTTTCCGCATATCCACGAAACGTGGTCCCTTCCGGCACTTCCACGCCCTTTGCCACAATGGCGTTTTTGATAGCGTCTTTTGTTCCCTGTAAGTATGTCAGTTTTTCTGTTGTCGTTCCCATCAGATCACCTCCCCATTGATGGCATCCAGTGTTGTATTCAAATTTCCCAGATTGCCCAGTGTGGTGTTAAATTCTTGTTCCGTTCCTGTGTATCCGTTTTCCGCTGCTGCCGTATAGGCGCTCTTTCCGTCTGCGCCCTTTTCTCCCGGCACACCTTGTGGTCCTTGTGCACCGGTATCTCCTTTTGCACCAGCTTTTCCCGTATCTCCTTTCGGACCTGCCGGACCTTGTGGTCCCTGTTCTCCTGTTGGACCCTGTGCGCCAGTGTCTCCCTTTGGTCCTTTCAATGCCGCCAGTTGCTCCTCTGTGAAATCTGCGTATGTAAATGGATCACCCTTTTCACCTTTTGGCCCTTGCTGTCCTGCATCTCCTGGATCACCTTTTGGGCCTGTCTGGCCGGCTGGTCCTTGAATCCCCTGTATGCCTTGCAGTCCTTGTTCTCCTTTTGGACCTTGCAACCCTGTGTCACCTTTCTCCCCTTTTGGACCTTGTGGTCCTGTTGGTCCAGTATCGCCTTTTTCCCCTTTCAATGCTGCAAGCTGCTCCGGTGTGAAATCGTCATAGGTGAACGGATCACCTTTATCCCCCTTATCACCTTTGATACCTTGTGGTCCCTGGCCGCCTGTGTCACCCTTTGGGCCTTGTGCCCCCGTGTCACCCTTTGGGCCTGCCGGGCCTTGTGGCCCCTGAATTTTCCCGTTATTTCTCCAATCTTTCAAAATCCCATCATAAACATAAATGTCGTATGGATCAGCACTGCCGACGCCGTATGCGTCCCCCGGTTTCGGCGTTTTGACTGCCTGTTTCAATGCATCCAGTGTCCCATAGTATCCCAGAATTTGCAGTCCTTTCCCCGTTTCTCCGATTGGACCTTGTGGGCCTGTTGGGCCTGCTGGCCCCTGTGGGCCTGTTTCCCCCTGTGGGCCTTGTGGGCCTGTTGGGCCTACCGGACCCTGCGCGCCTGTATTCCCTTTTTCTCCTTTGTCACCCTTCGGTCCTTGTGGGCCTGTTGGCCCCATTGGGCCTTCTGGACCTTGCAGCCCTGTATCACCTTTTTCCCCCTGTGGTCCTGTTTCGCCCTGTGGTCCTGTTTCGCCCTGTGGTCCTTGTTCGCCTCTTTCTCCTTTTTCTCCCTGCAAACCCTGCGGACCGGTGTCTCCCTTGTCACCTTTTGGTCCTTTCAGTCCTTCTAATTGTTCCGGTGTAAAATCTGTGTATCTAAATGGTTCCCCTTGCGGTCCTGTCTGTCCCATTGGACCTTGCGGACCTGTCGGTCCTTGGATACCCGTTTCCCCTCTATCTCCTTTTTCGCCCTTATCTCCTTTTGGTCCCTGTGGTCCCTCCGGTCCCATCGGACCCACTGGTCCCTGTGGTCCTACTGCTGTATTTGCTTTTTCTGCCGCTTCCAGTGCCGCTTTGATGGCATCTGCTGTATCTTCCTGACGCTTTGTTTCTGCCTGTTCTCTGGCGGTTTCTGCTGTCTGCCGTTCATTTTCCTTTTCTTCTCTGACGCTTTCATTCAGCACCCGCTGATTTTCCGCCGCCACTCTATCCGCCTCACTGTCCAGCACTTTGGAAATGGCTGCCTCCATCTGTTCCAGCTCGCTCAAATCGCCTGTGTAGTCCCCCGGCGTGTCAATGGTGATTTCTACAAAGATAGGTGTTTTCACCGTTGTCCACCGTACCGCCCCGGTATCGTCAAAGGCTCTCATGTCAATGAATACAGTCCCAATTTCCGGGAAGTCCTCTTTTGTCACATCCCAAAGCAGTGTGATGGTTTCCTCCTGTATACTCTTTACCAGCAGCGCCGTATTTTTTGCGCCGCTCTTATACTGCAAATCCAACCGGAATGTCAGCGCTGAAAGGTCGATCCTGTCCGCTTCATATCGCTTCATGATAAACTCTCTGCTGACGGTTTCATCATCGCCGATGACAAAAGTCTGTTCCTCATTGGGAAAGATCATCTGTTTTCCAATAATCGAGATCATAACATCACTCCTTTTTCTCTCTATTTTCCTTTATGCAAAATTGCGGAAAGGTTTGGAAAACAAATCGTTTTCCAACTTCCATCCGCAGTCGGAATTTACTTCCGACGAGGAAAACAGCGTGTTTCAAGGCATTTATGCCGATGGAATAGCTGTTTATCCCTCTGTCTTCTCGGCAAAGGCTTGAATGTAATGAGCCTTTGTCCGACAGACGCCTTTTGCGTCTGAAAAAAAGGGGGCTTTCGCCCCCTCCTCCGTTGTTATTCGTCTTTGTTTCTGTCTTCCATTTTTTCCATAAGCTCGTAGGCTGCTTCCCGCTGTTCTTCGCTGTTTTTCAGCACTTCCGCCACAAACTTTGGCACTTCCACTTCCTGCCCCCTCTGGATCAGGTAAGAACAGCCGTTGACGCACACGAAAACGTCTTCTCTTTCCGTTTCCGTCTTTGGAATCTTCACCTTGACGGTGTCTTCCTTCGCCTTTTGCATGGCTGCGTGCATGTCTCTTTCCAGCTTCGCCCGCTTCTGGGCTTCTGTCAGCTTGCTTTCGCCTTTGGCTTCCTTTGCGGTTTCTGCTGCTTCTTTTGCTTTTTTCTCCGCTTCCTGCAGCTTTTCTTTCATGGCTGCATTTTCTTCTTTCACTCCTGCCAGTTCCTCTTTCACCTGCTGCAGGGCTTCCAGCATCTTTTCTTCCATTGTTTTTTCTTTATTTTCTGCCATCTCGTATCACTCCTTTAGTTGGCTGCCGCTTCGCTGAAGCTGGATGTGCTTTCGATTCTTACCATGTATTCATCCGCCAGGATACAAGCTGTTTTCAGTGCCTTCCAGCCCGCTGTGGCTCTCTGGTCCAGAGGGTCAGAGCTGCCGCCGCTGCCCAGCTGTTTCACAATGGTCTGCAAGCCGCCGCCGGTAACTTCTGTTACGCCGTAGGCATTTTCACCAACCACCAGTGTGGAGAATACAGACAGAGAAGTACTTGCCGCATCTTCCCAGATTTTCGCTTCTGTGCTTTCCAGGAAAAGTGCGCCGCCGATTCTGCCGATTTCCCCGTTATACATGTGTTCGGGGTTTGTGTACTTGTTCCATTCTTCCCATTTTTCGTCCTGCATAATGTCGTATGCCACAAAAGGATGCACGATAGCCCCATAGCAGTTGTCACGAATGGGCGTTGCGTTCTGCCCTTTCAGTGTTGCCACAGCCTTCATGATCAGAGGCACTGTCACCATACAGGTTGCGTCCAGATTTGTTCTTTGTGTAACAGGTGTACCGTCGCTCTTAGGCGCATACAGTACATTGGTACCGGCGTTGATAACTTCTCTGGTAACTGTGTCCAGTGTTCTGCCTGCCTGATGTCCCAGCAGCTTCACCGCTTCCACCAGGTTGTTGTCGATGGCAGTCAGCAGCAGTACGTCGGACATCTGGATAAAATCGCCGTACTGCTTTACGGTGGCTTCTTTTGTTGTAACGGTCAGGCTGTTTCCTTCCGGTGTCACGCCTTCGGTGATGGCTGTCATGGCTTTTGCCAGTGCTTTGTATCTGCGGAATTCGATTTTCTTACCGCCGTTTTTGGGGATGGGTCTTTTTTGTCCCAGCTGGTCATGCACCAGGTTTGGCTCTGCGTTGTCGATGAGCCAGTTGTCGTAATATGTTTTCATTTCCGCAGACAATGTGCCGGTATCCGTTGTCATTGTCGTTGCGAAAAGCTGCAAATCCATTTTGTATTTCATGTGTTTTCCCTCCTTATCGGAATGTGATTCGCTTGTCAGGATCTCTCATGACCTGCTCCGCGATTTCCTTTCTCTGTTTTTTCGTCAGTTTGTTAACGTCTGTATAGGCGGATACACCCGCTGCCCCTTGGGCTGCGTTTTCCTGCGGTCTTGCGCCGTTGGCTTTCACGCTGTCCATGACTTTTTTCTGTGCGGTCTGCGCTGTGTGTGCCATAGCGCCGGACATGATCTCATCAAAATGGATGGCCTGATAGGCAGCTTTCACACCCACACCACTGTCCAGCAGCCGAATGAAGTTGGGATCGTTGAATTCCTCCATGAGATTCAGTGTTGGATACTGTTCTTTCAGTCCCTCCGCTTCCTCGCTCCATGCCCGGAATTTCTGGTCAAACTCTGCCTGTTCCCGCTGCCGCTCCATAGCCTAGATCGGAAG
>ERZ506775.687-NODE-687-length-13278-cov-4.55335_pt1 | contig 13278 bp, 12 predicted proteins | sample MGYA00513980_ERZ506775 | MGnify/ENA metagenome assembly ERZ506775 | reverse complement strand
TCCGATCTGCTGTAATTTTAAAACTTACATATATTAGGTATAAGAGTTGAGAATGTTATTGCCAGGAGTATTTTCTACTTAGTAATAACATTTTATTATTTGCTCTGATGAAATGCTAAAATTAAATTCATGCTTAAAGGATGACTTGTTCTTAGGGATTGACGTAGATTTGGGAAAGTGATAGATTAAAATTAGTAGCACTCTAATAACACGAGTGCTAAAAAGTGCTGTATATATATAGAAGGGATGGGATGTATGAGTTTACAAAAATATTTTAGAGATTTTAATAAAACTATAAAGATGGATTATGATGTGAAATCAGAGCTTGCCAGTAAAAGAGATATCTTGTTAAAAAAATTGAGGGATAGTAATGAATTACCAGGTTTTACGGAATTAAACCAAGGAAGCTATATTATGTATACGGGCGTTGAACCATTGGATAAAGAATATGATATAGACGTAGGTTTGAGATTTAATGTTAATAAAAATGATTATGAAAGTCCAATGGAACTTAAAAATAAAATTTGTGATATATTAAAAAATCATACAGAATATGGTGCAAAAGTAAAGAAACCTTGTGTGACTGTAACTTATAAGAAAAATGGTGAGACAGCCTATCATGTTGATTTAGTTGTTTATACATATGAAGATAAAGATGATATGGAAAGCCAATTGTATTTGGCACGGGGAAAAGACAGTATTCCCGAAGAAATATGTTGGGAAAAATCAGATCCGAAGGGACTGGTTGATTACATTAATAATAAATTTGAAACTGAAACTAAAGATAGGGAGCAGTACAGACGTGTTATTCGATATATGAAGAGATGGAAAAATTTAAAATTCAGTAGCTCAGGAAATGCAGAACCACCTAGTATTGGAATTACATTGATTGCTGCGGATAAATTTGAAGTGTCCAAAAGTTATGACTACTTAGAAGAGGAATGGAAGTATGATGATTTGGAAGCACTCATAGGATTTGCTAAGGCGATTCAGAATCTCTTTAAGCTCCAGGGGGTCTCAGAAAATGGTAGATTGTTATATCGTATTAAATATCCATTACCCTCTTCCTTGAATTTTGAAAGTGATACAGATATATTTAAGAAAATGACAGATAGCTATATGACGGATTTTAAAGATAAGGTTGATAGGTTAGTAAACGATTTGGAAGAAGTAAAAGAAGAAGCAGATGAGGTAGAACAGTGTAAGTTACTGAATAAAATTTTCGGAGACGATTTTAAGATCCCAGAAAAAAAGAATGCCTCTAAAAAGCAGGTAAACTGTATACCTGTTTCAAGTTCTTCAGGAGTATAATATTTATGAACTTTGATGTTATTGAAGAAGCATTACACGCGAGTTCAGATGTTTTCAATATTGTTATTGTAGATACAACAATATTTGAAGGACGCAGTTATCAGAAGTTAATTGAATGTAATCTAATAGCTGGAGAGAGAACCATTCCGATTGTAATTGCCATACCAGAAAATTGGCAAAGAGTATTGATTGATATTTATATCAAACAGTATATGAATTTCCCCTTTATACCACACATAGATGTAAAGGGAAAAATCTGTTTGTTTGACATGGAAGGTGTTTTGATTGACCAGAATTTGTGTGGGATAATATTACAATCAATTAAGAGAGCAAAGAAAATTATTTCGAAGGGGTTATCAGGCGCCAACAAGGAAGATTTCATAAATGAATTTGATTTATATTGGCAACAACTTCCAGCTGTTCAAATGGCAAAGGTTGATGTACCGTGTGTTCAAAACGTTGGCATTGTAAAGTATTTTGTAAATACATCAAAAAAACGTAAAAAAGAATCGTATCTAAAATTTATGCAGAGATTAAGGGGAAGTATAATATACGTTTCTCAAGAAATTGAAAATTTGAAACGTTATTATAAAGAAGACAAAGGCAGTATAAGAAATGCCATTTACATTAAAATTAAAGTAGATGACTTCTTATATCCCCCGGACGCGCGTGGTACAAATTTAAAGGAATATTTTCAAAAAGTATTGGGGTATGTAAATGGGGAACAACTTCAAACAATTATTTCAAAAATAGGTAGCGATAAACTAGTGATTTTTGAAGTGTGGCAACCTAACGATACAATTACATTTTTGGGAGCTATATTTGAAAAAGTTTTGTTCTCTTTTGAAAACGGTTTATGTAATTTAAAATCAGTGAATCGAATTATTCCGATTACTGTTAGTAGAATAGATAAAATGTATTTAATGACTCGTTCTAATGAAGCAATTAATATCTTAACAGATAAAAAGATTTTGTTAATAGGATGTGGTTCTGTGGGAAGTTATATTGCTAATGAACTGGTGAAATCTGGAATAGAAAAGATGATGCTGATTGACGACGACCACTTATATGAGATTAATGTTTTTAGGCATTTACTTGGATTGGAATATGTAGGCCAGTATAAATGTGTGGCTCTGCAAAACTTTCTTGAAAAAAACATTCCTGATTTGAAGATTTTATCGCTAGTGGCGGATATAGAGGATGCGGTACAAGAAGGGAGTATTGAGTTTGAAGATTATGATTTGATTATATCTGCGACAGGCAGTCATAATGTTAATAGATGGATAAATAAATATATGTATTTGCATAAATTATCTACACCGATAGTTTATGCATGGAATGAGGTATTAGGGATTGGGAGTCATGTAGCATATATACAGTATGGGAATATAGGATGTTACGAATGTTTTTTTGGGCGAGATGAAGACACTGACGAGTTATATGATCGGACATCTTATTGTAAGCCTGGACAAAATATCGTTCAAAAAGTTGCCGGATGTGGAAGTTCTTTTATACCATATGGTTCTACTGTTTCTTTTAAAACTGCTGGTATGTGTGTTGAAACGGTAAAAAAGATTTTTGAAGGTAGATATACTGATAATATGATTATCTCTGCAAAAGGTGATGGTTATCATTTTAAGAAAGCTGGACTACAAGTGTCAAACAAATATCTAAGACAAATAGACGATGTCGTAGAATATAATGGAAAACAGTTTAGTAAACCAGGGTGTGAATTTTGTGGAGAAAAACATGGTAGTTGAAAATGACGATAGAAAGATAAAAATTTGTAATAGTATATTGCAAATTATGTATAAGTATATTCAAATTGTACGAAAGTCTTGCGAGGCCGGCGGCATTTTAATTGGTCGAGAGAATTCTGGTAATTCTAATTTAATTATAGAGTATGTTACAGAGCCAATGGCCTCGGACAAAAGAAGTAGATGTAGATTTTCGCGCAAGGATAAAGGACATCTTGAATTTTTTAAAAAAGTATATGAGGAAAATTCAGAAATATATGGTTATATTGGCGAGTGGCATACGCATCCAGAAAATATTCCACATTATTCATTTATAGATGCGAACAATTGGAAAAAAATCGGAGAAGAAATGAAAGATAGAAATCAATATCATATTATTGTTGGAATTCAACAAGTTGGTATTTGGGAATATAATGCTGATAAAAAGAAAATTACTCAAATATGCAGTGTGGATTGGAAAGGGATATTGAAAGAAAATGAGACACTTTTTTAAAAAGGTAAAAGAAAATTCTCGTTCTATTGCAGAGATTATTGTATTAGTGGTTGCTGTTTTTATACCGTCTAAAATTGACGCTACAGGTCTAATCGGATTATGTTTTAAAAATACGCTTATAGACTTTGATAATATAAAATATCTCTTTTTATTAAATGCAGGTAATTGGGTTATTGGATTAATTTTTATGCTGTATTTATTATTGAAGATTAGGGGGTATAATAAAGGGAAGATGTTCAACACCCAAAATGTATATCATAATTACCCATATTTATGGTATTGGTTTTGTGCAAAGATATTAGGGTATGAAAAATGCAATTTGAAACTGGTCCCCATATTTGCCCAGTTCAAATTGGTCTTAAATGATACATTCCCAGAGTATTATGTTGGGGCTGATGAAGATTATCCAGTTATAGAAAATGAACATATAGATATTCAGAAGAAGAACTATAATCAGGTATCAGAAGAAGTTAATTTGATTTTAGCAGATACATACCCAATAGATATTAGACAACAGATACCTATTAATAAACGAAGATTATCAATGATTATTATTGAGCGTGATAGAACTGATGTTAGTAGATATTATAGTCCACAGTTTGTAGCTAAGATTGTAGATGAAGTAAGGCGGTTGCCGAGTAATGTCAAAGATATTAATGTATATGCAACGACAAATCCAAAACATACGTTGAAAATTGTAAGAGATGCATTTAAATTAGCAGAACGAGGAAATATTGAAAAATTAGTGGTTTTTCAACAGGAGAAAAATGGGAATAGAAAATTTGGTAGAAAAGGAAAAGTGATTTATAACAATAGATGATAAAATGAAATCATAAAATATAGGCAGGGAGAGACATTTTTTCCTGTCTTTTATTTATTGTGAAATAGTATTATATATACGCAAAGATACTCTAAAATAGATACTAAATATAATACTGCTACTCTATGAGGATGATTTGGAGATGCTGCAGTGTATCCAGACATGTGTTAAAATAATTTCGAATGGAAGATTGCTCTCCATTAAAGTCGTCAGAGGGAGTAGTGTGACCACACTACTTAAGCTTTTGACTGTGTTTATTTGAAGGGGGGTGTATCTGGTTATTGCTTCTTTCACATTCAATGATGGCACTATCTATTAAGAAGTAGTAATTAGTATTAAATACTACAAATAATAAAGTGACTGACAAAGCATAGACATCAAAAATTTTATTGTTGGCAGTATTTTCAATTAATAAGGACATTTTTTCGCATATGCATTGACATATCGAAGTCTTGAAATCTATGATTTAATCTTTACAGAGATTGCATGAAGATTAAAAATGGTCTACAGAGGAGATTGGGATTGACAAGTATAACGACGAATCCGCTAGGGGAAGGCTATACCTTTTTAGCATCATTATTACACACTCGAGACACGTGGAAACCGCCGTGTTGCTGGTGCGGGAAACTTGATTCTAGGCGGGTTTGCGATATTTTTAGCGGCAAATGGAGTTGTGTTTTTCTGCAAATAAAGAAGGATGAGTTTCCGTCTGGATGGGGACGGGGATAATGCCGGAGAGTTTGAAAATGAGGGAGAAAATTAAGATGATTAAGAAAAAAGATATTTATGACAGAGTTGTTCATGAACTGTCGATTTATGTAAATGATTTAGAGGCAAAGGCAGAAAATAATTTATTGGACGATAATGTATTCTCAGAAGATTTTATTAAAGATTTATTGAACGCTTGTTTGGGATGGAATTTAATAAATCTGAATACAGAAACAAATAGGTTTCCAGGAATTGATTTAGGTGATAAAGAAAGAGGTATTGGAATACAAGTTACTTCTACTAAGACGAGTAAGAAAGTTTTGGACTCATTGGATAAGATTGTTAGTAATAATGTTGATAAAGATTATAATGAGATATATTTCTTTATTTTAGGAAGAAAACAAAATAGTTATTCTGTGGACTTTGCACAATATGACACATTGAATTGTTCAGAAAGTAATATTTGGGATGTTTCAGATATAATTGCATGGTGTGCTCATTATGATTCAGTACATATGGATCAAGTATGGAATGTAATAAAACGAGATATTCTTATAGAGAATGAAAAATCCGGTATTCCAATCGAAATAAAAAAGGGGATTCTTGAACTGAAAAATGCAGTACATAAAGTTTTTGCCACATCTAATCAGTTACTTCAAACTCATTATGCGCCCGGAGAGTATATAGAAGAAGTTAATAAATCATTAGGTGAATTAGACAAAATGCTGCCATATCTTGATGAGATTACATATTTTGCATGTAAAGAGGTTCTTGAAAATGGATTAGAATTGGGGAAAGCATTACAAACCCAAAATAAATGGGGATGGAATATCGAGGCGAAGTGTTATTACATAATGTATAAGATTTTAGTAGAAAAGAATTTACAAGAAGCTTCAGAATTAATTGCAAATGATATTCCGGGATTGCAAAATGGAATGGATATTGTAATCGATGGAAACAGTTTGTTTGATAGATTAATTAAGTTAAAGATAGATGAAGATATTCTTTATAAACAATTTTCTGTAATGAAATTTCAGAGGGTTATAGAAGAGAGCATTTTAAGAAAAAGTAAAAAGTGTAAGATTGTCTTTTCGAAAGATAACATTTATTATAATAAAGACTTGATATGTCGAATAGAAGCAGAAGGAATCCCAGTCATAGTACTTGAAAGTAGGTTGCAATGTATCGAATTTGTGTGTCAGCAGATTAGGAGAACTTTTGAACTCGTATTAGTAAGTACAAGCGACGATTTGGTGAGCAAGGTATCTTTAGAAAAAGACAATTATTATTTGTATACAGTTTCTTTTGAAAATGATTTACCAAAACAATCTTCTCCAATATTTTTTTCAAGAGGTGATATAACATCGATGGGATTGAACCATTGTTTCAATTATAATGAATGTAAAACAATTAATATAAAAAATATTACTGAAGCTATATATAAAGATATGCTTTCAAATGCAAACGATTGTATTTCTCATCAATTAAGAGTTGATTGGTCCGGTGATGTATATTTATCAACAATTACGGGAGCCGAAGAAATTGATGGTATAAAATTCAGATGGGAGAGTTGGAATCCAGGGAACGGATATGCAGGACCACGTGCTGCTTCAGATCATGAATATGTAAAGCAATCAGTAGCGTCGCTGAAAAAATGTTGGGAAGATGGGGTTCGTGGATATTGTGATTTTTATGCTATCCTCTAATAAGGAATCTGTAAAAAGGATCAATTATAAAAGATATTAGTAGTGAATTTTGAAAGGGAAATTAGTACAAGTAACTAAAGAAAATATTCTAGATAATATTCCATCAAGCTTGGCGAATGTGTTTATGCAGGAGAGATATTTCTGTATTAGAAACTGCAGTAAATGAAATGTATGTAATTTTATGAGGAATCAAATGGAACAACAATTTTATGAACAAATTAAAAAAAATTCTTTCTGAATCCAGAAACAAAGTATATCAAACTGCAAACTTTGCAATGGTGGAAGCATATTGGAATATAGGAAAAAGTATCGTGGAATAGCAGGGCGGAGAGGGAAAGGCAGAGTATGGAGCCAGATTAATAGTAGAACGCTCTAAACAGATGACGGCAGATTTTGGAAAAGGATTTACTGCTGCAAATCTTAAAAATACGCGTCAGTTTTATCTTGCTTTTCCAAAAAGCTACGCACTACGTAGCGAATTGAGTTGGACACATTAGCGCCTGCTTATGCGTGTGGAAAATGAAAATGTTCGTGAATTCTATGCAGAAGAAACAATAAAATCGAATTGGAGTACACGTCAGTTGGAAAGGCATATTAATTCTTTCTTTTATGAAAGACTGCTGTCCTGCCTGAATAAAACGGAAGTTTCAGAAGAAATTCAAAAATTAGAATCCATAAAAGTACCAGAAAATATTATCCGTGACCCATATGTATTAGAGTTTTTAGGATTAAGTCCGAATGATAATTTTTATGAGAGCGATTTAGAAGAAGCATTGATATTGCATTTGCAGATATTCCTCTTAGAATTAGGGCGAGGGTTTTCTTTTGTTGCCAGACAAAAGAGGATTACATTTGACGGGCGGCATTTCCGAATAGGTCTTGTTTTTTATAATTATATTTTGAAATGCTTTGTACTAATTAATTTAAAAATTGGAGATCTGATACATCAGGATTTAGGGCAGATGCAGATGTATGTACATTACTACGAACGTGAATTGATGAATGAGGGAGACAATCCACCGATAGGAATTGTTCTTTGTGTGGATAAAAGTGAATCTGTAGTAAAGTATACCTTACCAGAAAATAAAACGCAGATTTTTGCGTCAAAGTATAAGCTATATCTTCTAAGTGAAGAAGAACTGTCACGGGGATTGCAAAGAGAGTATAGAACATTGGAATATGATAAAGAAAAATCAAGTTAACCTTTCTTAGAGATAGTGTAATTTTGGTAAGAGGGGTAAATTTATTCATCAAGGGGTGATTTTCGTTCAAAAGGGGTAAGAGGGGGGAAAATTTGACGAAGAAATTTATCCCTCCACTATATAATGAAAAAAATTTGCCATGTAGTATAAAATATCCGTCCCACAGCATGTGGAGACGGTCTGCTTGCTATCACGAAAACTGCAGTAAATCAAAGGGTTCTGCGATTTTGGAAGAAAAATGGATGTGTGTTTCTGTTTCCGCAGAGTGATGATATAACCGGAGGTTTACCCCAGGAGATTGGCTTTTGGGAATAAAAGATATATAATTTGGCGAAAGGATACTTTTTGGCAAAAGTGATGTATTTGGGGGGAAGTGATATGGACGGTAAAAGAATTCAAGGGTATTGGTCAAATGAAATGTAGTCCATGTTGTATACTTATAAACAATTTCAAATACTAATTCCAGCAGAGAATAGAGATGGTGCAGCACATAATGGGGAAGATGGACGATATGTAGACACATTGATACGGGAATATCTGAAAAGGTATTTACCTAAAGATTTGGAAGTTTTAACGGGATTTATTTTGAGACCAGCAGTAAAAACCGGACTAAAAAACAAAAGTAGAAAACATGAAGTAGATAGACATTCAACACAATTAGATATATTGATTTATGATAGTGCTAAGTATCCCGTTTTTCAGCGATTTGGAGAAAATGTTATAGTGCCTCCAGAAGGTGTTGTGGGGATTATTTCTGTAAAAAAAATTACATGAAAATGACATAGTGCATGAGACTCAAGCATTGAAAGCTGCATCAAAATTGTGTCATTGTATTGATGATCGAGGACAGCATTTGAGAGGACCGTTTTTAGCACTGGTTTCAATGGATACATTTGAGAAAACAGAAAAAATTACAGAGCAATGGATTTTTGAAAAATTGATTGGGGTATATTCAAAAGAAAATGACTGTTTTGATGATTTGATAGGATATATTGGCTCATTTAATAAATGGAGTATATTTAAAAGGCGTCCGAAGAGCGGAAAAGTTGGTGAATATATATTTTTTAATCACAGTGAAGAAGAAATTCACATGGGTTTTCAGTTTTTATTAACAGGAATATTGAGCGTATATTATGATGAAACTCGTAACTATATTTCACGGCCTGGATTTACAGCATTTCCTTCTCAGCGGGATTGTGATAAGAAATTAGGAGATATATAAGTTAAGAAAATTCGATAACTCCTATGGATGGGGAGGGGTAAAATGTTGCCCCGCTTTAAAGATGTAAGGTTCTCCTTCGCCATGTAGTATAAAATAAAACTTCAGAGGCATGTCGAAACCGCCGCGCTTTTTGTGCGGAAACCTTGATTTTATGCAGGTTTGCAGGAATGTTTGAAGGAGATGGAGTTGTGCTTTTTCGGAAAGTAAGATGGATAAGTTTCCATCTGGATGGGGATAACGCAGGATAGTTCAAAAATAAGGGCTTTTTTGGGAAAATATATACTTTTAAGAAAAGACACGTTTTGGATAAATGTTTTTCTTGCAAAAAATAATAACAAGGGAAAATGGTGATTGCTGATCATACACTGGTGATATAAACAATTATGATTGTAGAATCAAGTCCAGAGGAAAAAGGGATGATGATTAGTGCGGTTATGAATGATATCAAGTAATTAAGACGTATGGGATTCCGCCCAGGGTCAATTCTGCGCTGTGAACATCATTATTACCCACTCAACACATTGCGAGGTTTGTGTGAAATTGTGTCGAAAATAAATATATTTTGGCTGAATTAACTCGTTGAGTTACTTTCATAATTAAACAATAAGAGGAATTTCTTGTTAGTGAGGAATTACCAGAAGGGGTTTGAGTATGTGGAATATTGCTATTAACAAAACCTGTCATATACTCATGGAGATTATGAAAACGGTAAAAACTTTATAGAAGCAAGGAGGAGTGTGTAATGGCTTCACTGCCGATTTATCAATTTTATGTAGAATTGCAAGATTATACACCCATAATATGGCGTCGCTTCCAGGTGCTTGGAAATGTTACTGCGGCAAGGCTTGGCTATATGATCATGACGATGTTTGAAATGCAGGCAAGCCATTTGTTCTGTATCGATGTAATGTACCGTCGAAATTTTTATCAGGCTATGGGTAAATCATTTTCAGCAGAAGAGATAGAAAAACTATTTCCACCAGATAAAATAAAAGAAACCTGCCGTTATGAAGTACAGAATCAAATGACTGTTGATTTTGACGATGAAGAAGCGGAGAATGCAGTGTATGCCAAAATATCACAGTTGGTATCAAACAGCGGTGATGAAATGGTTCTTTTCTACGATTATGGTGATGGCTGGGAGGTTTCCATCACTCTTGAAAAAATATTTGAGGATAAGGAATTGCCGGGCAGAGAGCTACCGCGGGTTCTTGAGGGCAACGGTTATGGGATTATTGAGGACTGCGGTGGACCAGGCGGTCTTAATAAATTGGCAAGGGCATTCAAGAAGAAAAGCGGAAAGCAATACTGGGAATTTTGTAATTGGCTTGGATTTGAGGAATTGGATCTGACATCCTTTGATGTTGACGATATGAATTACAGACTGAAAAAAGTCCCAAGAATTTATGCCGATGCATATGAATTGGGTTTAGAGCCGACAAAACAATCATTAAACTTGCTCATGAGAAAATATAAAAAGTAAATGTTTATTGTAAAGTATGTTTTTATGAAAAGAAGAGGGGACTATCGTGGACAAAAAGCATTGTATGAAACAATTGAAGATCTGTCATTGGCGCTATTGTATTTGACGAGGTTTCAGAATAATTATAAATTCTGCCGGTATATGGATTTTGATGTAGTATTCATGGAGGAGAGCTTTTGATTATATTAATTTTTGGTGTATCCAATGTGGGAAAAACTGCGATAGGAAAGAAGTTATCAGAAAAGCTGAATTATGCCTTTTTTGATCTGGATCATGAAATTAAAGTGTTTTTTCACACTACATTGGAAGATTTTATGAGGGAAAATCCGTGGCCCCATGAAAGATTCATAAAAAAGGGGAGCGTTTTAAAGAAAATTATTTTAGACAACAAGGATAATATGGTGATAGCTGTAAGCCCCATTTATGAGGCGCGTAATTTTAATTCCCTGCTTGATAAGGAACAGGTCATAGCGGTTGAATTGCAGGATACGGAAGAACATATTTTTGAGAGACTTATATTCTCTGATGAAAATGATAATATTTATCAGGATGATGAATATAAAAATGCCCATAAGGATTACTATATAAGAGATATCCATCGAGATATTGTATATGTGAGAAGGATATATAAAAAGATTCAGTGGAAATATTTTGTTGATAACAAATCCATAGATCAGGCAGCAGAGGAATTATTAGAGTTGCTTCCGGAAAAATTCAGGGAGAAGAAAGAGAATTATGGGCAGGAGGTCCGGATTTAAAGGATAATGAGGAAAAATTAAAAACCCTAAATAACCTTGTCTGGAGATAATTTGCTCTGGTTAAAATCAATGCTGTCAAGTATAAAGATTTCCGGATAAGAACTTAGGCTTAGGCATTGAATATATATTCCACAGAACATATAATAGATAAGTATCCGGCTCGACGGAGGCGACGTAATTCCGGATTATATATACTAAAAAAACAGCAGCAGAATGGAGAGCTACAGTGAGCACAGAACAAAAGACAAAATCATTACTAAACCATCCTTTACTCCAATTACTAAAGAATAACAAAGGAAATCCAAGAACATTAATACTGATGGAGCCTCTATGGGGGATCCCCTTTAATTTAATCACACCATTTGCCACCCTGTACATGTATTCACAGGGAGTAACCGACGTCCAAATTGGACTGATTCTGTCGATTGCCATGGTAGTCCAGGTGATTTTTTCTTTCTTTGGCGGAATCTTAACGGATAAGCTGGGGCGGAAATTTACAACTATGATGGGCGATTTCTTCGGGTGGAGTGTTGCCTGCCTGATATGGAGCATATCCAATAACTTCTGGCTTTTTTTGATTGCCATGTTATTTAACTGCTTTGAACAGATTAACCAGACCGCGTGGTATTGTTTGCTTATTGAAGATGCGGAGCCCAAAGATTTGTTGGGAATATATACCTGGGTGAATATAGGCGGTCTGATTGCCATTTTTTTTGCACCGATTTCAGGCTTGCTGATCAATTCGTTTACCGTGATTCCGGTTATCAGGGTTTTATATTTGGTCTTTGCTGTGAATATGCTGATTAAGGTAGTAGTTACTTTTCGGTATTGTAAGGAAACCCGGCAGGGAAAGATCCGGATGGCCGAAACAAAGGATACCTCTTTGTTACATATGTTATATGAATACAAGGAACTGATTCCCAGGGTACTGAAGGATAAGGAGGTTATGAAGGTACTGAGTGTTTCCGTCATACTATATATCACAAATATAGTCAGTACTAACTTCTTCAGTTTATATGTGACGCAATGGCTGGGCATAGAATCTCGTTATCTGGCTTTTTTCCCGATTCTGAACGCGGCTGTAATGTTAATTTTTATGATTGGGATACAGCATAAACTGGAACTTGTAAAATTTCGGATTCCTATGTGGATTGGATTGGCATTATATGCAATAGCAGTGATTCTTCTGATACTGGCACCCACAGGCAGTATACCGTTTGTTATTGTTTATGTCTTCGTTGTAGCGGTAGCCGGTTCTCTTGTTATGCCCCGTAAAGATGCTCTGATTCAGTTGAATATTAATGCGGAAGAGCGGGCCAGGATTAATGCATTAATTATGTCCTTTACAATTGCTTTTTCTTCTCCATTCGGCTATTTTGCCGGATGGTTATCAAGTATTGACCGGCGTCTGCCATTTATGTTTTCCTTTGCTTTGTTCCTTGTGGCAATTATTATTGTAGGCCGAATCCGCGATCCTGAGTTCTCTAAGTAGTCATTTAAGGAATAGTGTCCTCTTATGCCATGGATGATAGAGACTTTGCTATGGGAAAAATACGAAAAATAGAGGCTTGTTATTGACACAAAAAATAGACCTGCGTATAATTATGTTAATAAAAAAATGCTTTTAAGAGGGCTGATACTTAAACGATATCTGTTCGTTGTTCAAATCATTGTTCGTTATCAGACTACACAAAAATCCGATATATATACCGACATTCAGTTGGTCACTGGGAGACAATACTAAAATTAGCCACAAAGAGAGAGTATATAGCACAGCGATGTTATTGCTCTCTCTTTAAATTTATAGAGGGAAGATCG
>ERZ506775.682-NODE-682-length-13356-cov-4.84054_pt1 | contig 13356 bp, 10 predicted proteins | sample MGYA00513980_ERZ506775 | MGnify/ENA metagenome assembly ERZ506775 | reverse complement strand
CTTTGAGCCATTTTCTTCATATCGGCCAGAGCGCGGTACTGCATGGTGATTTCCTCTCTCTGACGGATGATCTCATCTGTCATGATACCGCAGCCGCAGTTATCGTAATCTTCTTTTTTCTTTTCCATCAGGAAATCAATACCGTAAAGTGCCACTCTTCTGTAGTCACCTACAATACGGCCGCGGCCGTAGGTATCCGGAAGTCCTGTGATAATCTTGTTATGACGGGCTTTTTTCATCTCCGGTGTGTACGCATCGAAAACACCCTGATTATGCGTTTTGTGATATTCTGTAAAGATTTTATGAAGTTCCGGAGCCGGTGTGTAGCCATTGGATGTGCAGGAATCTTCCGCCATTTTGATACCACCGTAAGGCATAAATGCCCTTTTCAGCGGTTTGTCGGTCTGCAGCCCCACTACCTTTTCCAGGTCTTTTAATTCTTCACTGATATAGCCCGGCCCATGGGAAGTCAGTGAGGATACGATTTCCGTATCCATATCCAGAACGCCGCCTTTTGCACGCTCCTCTTTCTGCAGTTTTGAAAGTGCAGACCAGAGTTTTTCCGTGGCTTCTGTGGGTCCTTCCAGGAAGTCCTGGTTTCCTTCATACGGCGCGTAGTTGTGCTGGATAAAGTCACGTGTGTTGACTTCTTCCTTCCAGATTCTACCTTTAAATCCATCCCATTGTTTGAAGTTATTCATCTTTGCAAGTCCTCCTTCTAAGACAATAATTGTGTCGGAAACTGTACTGTAATGTGACCGGACTCATTAAAAAAAGCCGGTCCTATCCAGACAGCTTCTGCCCAGACGGTCGGCTAAATCAACGTTATACTCCCTGTGGTTCATTCCACTTCCGCCAGTCATATAACACTTGTAGTATAAAGCATTTTTTTAAGAATTGTCAATAAAAGGAATGGAACTTTTATGTTCTTTTTAGTATACATTGCTGCAGAAAAGATTACTTATTACCGGAATGGATAGCCATTTGCAAAAGGCGGTAATCTGTACATGTGGTTCAAAGGACCACTGCCCGCACCCAGATTAAGTCCATCCTGCAGCGCACCGGTCAGATAATTTTTTGCGTTCTTAATTGCTCTTTCCAGGGCGTATCCGGCGGCAAGATTGCAGGCAATAGCCGAGGAAAGTGTACATCCTGTTCCGTGTGTATTTGGATTTTCTATCCTCTTTGAAGAGAACCAGATGTATTTTCCTTTCTCATACAGCAGGTCATCAGCTCCATCTGCCAGATGTCCGCCTTTTAAAAGGACAGCGCCGGAACCGTAACACGCTATTTTTTCTGCTGCCCGCTCCATCTCACACGGTGTACTGACAGAAAATCCGCAGAGTGCCTCCGCCTCCATAAGATTTGGTGTCACCACTGCTGCCAGAGGAAAAAGCTCTTCTTTCAGAGCTTCCTGCGCATCTTTGGACATGAGTCTGCTGCCGCTTGTGGAAATCATGACCGGGTCTAAAACTACATCCTGTACCTGGTATGTTTTCAGCTTTTCTGCAATCACACGGATAATCTTTTCATTGGGTATCATACCGATTTTTACTGCATCCGGACGAATATCCGTAAAAACACAGTCCATCTGTTTTGCCACAAACTCCGCATCTGTTTCCCGGATGCCGTATACGCCTGTTGTATTCTGTGCCGTGAGAGCTGTGATCACACTCATGGCGTACATTTTATGAACGGTTATTGTCTTAATATCCGCCTGTATCCCGGCTCCTCCGCTGCAGTCCGAACCGGCGATCGTCAATACCTTTTTCATCTGTTTTTCCCCCATTCTTCCCAGCTTTCAAGATAAATATCTGCCAGTTTCAACAGTTTTTCTCTGTCCTTTTCCGAATAAAAATCGCGTATAACTGCCACTGTAAACCCGGATTTTTTTGCTGTCTCTGCGGCAAAATATGCATCTTCAAACACCAGAGTTTCTTCTTTTTTTGTACCTAAAATCCCCATCGCCAGCTCATAAATGCGCGGATTTCTTTTGCCTGCTCCGGCCTCTGTACAGGTGAGAAGGCCGGTAAAATATCCATCAATCCCATTATTTTTAAGAGCTGCCTCGATCAGAGGTCTGTCCGTAGATGTGGCAATGCACATTCTGACATTACGGCTCTTTAAATCCTCCAGTACCTGCAGAACGCCCGGTTTTATCCGAATCACTTTTTCATAACAGTCATATATCATCCTGTTGAATTCGTCAATGATCTCATCGCGTTCCAGGCGGATCCCGTAACTGCTGCGAAAATACTCTGCGGATTCCTCCATGGTCATGGTCTCCAGCTGCTCCTTCGTATCCTCCCCGGGTCTGATCCCTTTCCGCCTCAGATAGATTTCCCCTGCCCGGTCCCACAGCCCCATAGAGTCGAACAGCGTACCGTCCGCATCGAAGACAGCCCCTTTTATTTCTCTCATTTTTCTGTCATCTCCTTCGCCAGAGCCAGCAGCTCCTCACAGGCTTTTCTGATATCCGGCTGTCCGTAGATACCGGATATGACAGACACTCCGGCGGCACCGCTTCCGGCAAGCTGCATCAGATTCTCTCTCTTGATCCCTCCGATAGCCACAACGGGAATGGATACAGCCCGGCAGATTTCCTGCAGTGTTTCCCGGGATATCACATCTGCATCCTCTTTTGTAGAGGTAGAAAATACCGCGCCGACTCCCAGATAATCCGCGCCCATTTTTTCAGCCTGCAAAGCCTGTTCCACGGTTCTTGCAGAGACGCCTATGATCTTGTCAGGGCCCAGTTTTTCCCTGGCGCTTCCCGCCTCCATATCGCTTTGTCCCACATGTACCCCGTCCGCGTCCACAGCCAGCGCAATACCCACATTGTCATTGATAATAAAGGGCACGCGGTAGCTGGCCGCCAGCGCCTTCATGTCCTTTGCCTCGCGCAGGAACTCATCATCCGGCATATCCTTTTCCCTGAGCTGCAGAAGCGTGATACCTCCGTCCAGGGACGCCTTAACCTGTTCGTAAAGTGTCATTTTCCCCACCCAGGACCGGTCCGTAATGGCATACAAAAGCAGGGCACGCCTCACCAACTCTCTCTTCTCAACGCAATTCATATTTTGCTCCTCTCTCCAGCTCCCGGCCGGTCAGTTTATATACTTCATCGATCAGGTGATTCCTGCAGCCTGCGTTGCCGCTGTTCTCCTCTACCATTTTCTCATATGCCTTCTCCCCGCACAGGCCCATGGTGATGACAGCAGCAGCCACGGCCTCCAGCTTTCTGTCAGGATTGGCAGCCAGATAGGCTGCGGTGAGGGAGCTTAACATACATCCGCAGCCAGTGATCTTTGCCATGACGGGATGCCCGTTTCTGATTATGTATGTGTTTTTTGTATCTGTCACAATATCCACTGCGCCGCTTATGGCGATCACAGCTCCTGTCCTTCCTGAAAAGTCTCTGGCCAGCGCTATGGTCTTTTCCATATTTTCCTCTGTCACAGCATCCGCTGCGTCGGCATCCACACCTTTGGAGCTGTTTCTGCCTCCGGAAATGGTCTTGATCTCAGATATATTTCCCCGGATGGCAGTAAATGGAATCTCCCTGAGCAGCTCTTCTGCTGTCTCCCGGCGGTATGTGGATGCGCCGGCTCCCACAGGGTCAAGCACAATGGGACGGCCAAAACCCGCAGCACTTTTTCCGGCCAGAAGCATGGCTTTTACAGAGCGCGGATGGAGAGTTCCCATATTGATATTTAAGCCGTCGCAGAGACGCCCCATTTCCTCTGCTTCCTCCTCCCCGTCCGACATCGTCGGGGAAGCGCCGCAGGCCAATGTAATATTGGCGCAGTCATTTGCAGTTACATAATTGGTGATGTTCTGAATCAGAGGCGATCTTTCTCTGACATTTTCCAGTATTTCTCCCAGCATTTCTGTTCTCCTCTCTGCATCCTGACAGGGCCGCCGAACACAAAAAGGGAGACGCCAACACGTCTCCCGGAATCGTCCTTCTCTCCCTACGCTGGCATTACCCATATCAGGTTAAAGGGTCGAAGTTGATTACTTCCTCTCAGCCTGCCGCTACAGGCTCCCCTGATGAATTAACTGACTATAAGGATACCACACCTGCCTGTATCTGTCAAATACTCCCTGTCTATCCTCATTTCTTCTCCAGCCCTCTGTCTGTGAGTTCATAGATGGTATCGCACACCTCCTCCATATATTTCCTGTCATGGGAGATACTGATGACTGCCCCCTCAAAATCAGCCAGCAGTTTTCGGATGACCGGCCCAGAGAGCGGTGAAAAGTTTCTGGTCGGCTCATCCAGAAGGAGCACATTGCTGCCGTCCAGGCTCATTTTCAGAAAGAACAGCTTTGCCTTCTGTCCGCCGGAAAGCTGGGAGATGCAGTGGTCCATCTCATCCGCCGTGTATTTCATACTGCCCAGATAGGTGCGTATCCTGCTGATTTCTTCTTTGTCACCCGTCTTCTCAAGAAATTCCGGCGGAGTCCTGCTGCCGTCCATTTTTTCCTCATAGTTCTGCGGCATATAAGCGGCCCGGATATCGGTACGCCCCTCCATGGTTGCAGCAATTTTTTTAAGAAGTGTTGTCTTTCCCGTACCGTTTGCCCCGGTAATGCAGATTTTTTCCGGTCCTTTTACAGTCAGATGAATCTGTGTTGAGAGCAGCCTGTCTCCAACCGCGAGTCTGTCGAGAGAATACTCCAGCACTGTCTTACCGTTTGGAATGGAGGTGCCCTTTTGAAAACGGATAAAAATGGCATCCTCTGTCTCGGGTATCTCCGTCCTGTCCTCCGCCTCCCTCTGATACCGGCGTTCCATGGCTTTTACCGCATGCATTTTCTTTTTCAAAAGCTTGCCTCCGTGAGGATTCTGCCGGCTGATATTTCTCTGGTCACTCTCCACTTTCTGCTGGATCCTGCGGAACCGTTCCTCCTGTTTTTCAGCTTCCTCCCGCTCTTTTCTTGCGATGCGTTCCTGATTGGTGAGCCCTCTTGCCCTGTTTTCCATATACGTTTTGTAGTCCATCTTTGCCACCGTGTACCTGGGCTTTGTCTTTCTGTTGATCTGCTCCAGATGAATGATGACATTGGCTGTGCGCTCGATTAATGTCTCATCATGGGAGATATAGAGGATGGGAATATGACTGCTGTTCATAAACTGTTCCATCCACTCCAAAGTCCTGATATCAATGTCATTGGACGGCTCATCCAGCAGAAGGATATGGGGATTTCCCATGAGGATTCCCGCCATCTGCAGCTTGATTTTCTCTCCGCCGGAGAGCTCTCCCATCTTCTGCTGGGAATAGTAAATATCCGCCGGTATTCCAAGCTCCCTGCTTATCTTTGACAGCTCTTTGGGGGACATATTATAAAAGTCTGATTCTTCCGTGAAATACTCCCAGATGCTTTTCTCCCGGTTCCGCTCTTCCAGCTCCTGGGGCAGATACCCTGCCTTTATGTGGTTTTTGACAATCTCCCCTGTATACTCTGCGTAGGAGTCCACCAGAGCCGGGTCATAGATAAGCTTTAAAAGGGTGGATTTTCCGTTTCCCTCCTCACCGATCATGACTGCCCTGTCCCCCTTGTTCAGTACAAAAGAAAAATCCTCCACCAGGGTTCTCATATCTTTTTTATGTGTAACAGTCAGATTCTTAATCTGCAGCATTATGCATACCTTCTTTCCTGATATAAAAAGAGCCTGCTTCTCCACCGGAAAAACAGACTCTTAAATACGCGCACCCATATCGGGTTCGCTGAAGATATCATCATAGGGATACCATTCTCCAGTCAGTCTACTCTCCGGCAACGAAAACAGACCTGCTGTGCAGGTAATGCTCTGTCTTCCATGCTCCGAATCATAAACTACTGAATCATCCTATCCCTCTTTTCTTTTTCATTCTTTAAGCAGAATACTCTGCAGATTTCATTCTATATTATGCAGTACGCCCTGTCAAGCGTCATTTTCACTGTATACCCTGAAGGAGCGTTTTCCTGCCCGCTTTGCCTCATACAAGGCCTCATCGGCACGCCGGTACATCTCCTCATAGGAAAGCTTACTGCCGGTCTGGTAAGATACACCTGCGGACAGAGTCACATTGTACTGCTCCACGCTCTCGTCCTGCAGCGTGTATGTGACAAGCTGCTGCAGCCGTTTCAGACAGACGCCCTTATCCCTGACATCCTCCAAAAATACCATAAATTCATCTCCGCCGATACGGGCACAGATATCATTTTTCCGGAAAGTGGACTGCAGGGCACAGGCTACCTGCAGAAGAATGTTGTCGCCAAAGGGATGCCCGTAGGTGTCATTAAGCATTTTAAATCCGTCCACATCCAGCATGATCATCATACAGGAGGTGGTCTGTTCCATACTTTTCAGCCGCCGTTTGATAAGCCGCTCCCCTGACCTGCGGTTGTAAATACCGGTCAGACAGTCCTTTTCCGCTCCCTGTCGATAGTAAATCTCCCGCATGGTCTGCTCATGGGTGTCCAGCATTCTGCCGATTTTTCTGTCAAAGCCGCCGTCCTTCCCCTTAAAATGTGCGATCTGGCATCTGGTCCACAGGTTATTGCCTTCCCCGTCCACCATGACCACATCCTGCTCTTCCTTGTCAAAGCTCTGTTCCTCCATGGGATAACTGTGCACAAAGAGCTTCACCTCTCCCTTTTTCTCACAGTTTTCACACATAAAAGGAATGAAATCCTTCTTCCTGGGCGGTCTTCCGAAGCGCTGCTCAAAGTAGCCATAGACATCAATGGTACAGTCTTTGCAGTGTATGTCAAAATCCACATCATTTGCCAGCGTGGTGAGTACCCTCTGCAGATGATCCCTGCGGTTCACCAGCTTCCGCAGCCTGATTTTTTCTGTAGCGTCCACGAGAAAGACGTAAAAGTAATACTTTCCGTTCTCCTCCTCCACCAGGCGTCCGTAGTCCTCCACCCACAAAACCGTTCCGTCCTGGCAGCAGATTCTGTATTCCACATAATCGTATGTGTCTGACGCGATCTGCGCCATGATCTCGCTCTCCACCCGTTCCAGATCCCCGGGATGCACCATTCCCCGGAAGGAACCGCCTGTAAGTGCCTGGAAAGCCTCCATATCCCTGCACCGGAAAAGTTTTAATACGTTCTCATTGACATAGGTGATCTTCTCGTCGCCATCAGCCTCATAGATAAAAAAGCCCCCCGGCATACGGGACAGATACTTTTTTGACGGTTCCGGCACTGACGGCGTATCTGGCACAGATGGCATTTCCGGCACTGACGGCGTTTCTGACTCAGACGGCTTTTCCGGCACAAACGGCTTTTCCGGCTGCCATCCCCGGCATACATCGATCCATTCCCGGCTGCCGGCGTATTTTTCCAACTCGCCCGGTGTCAGCTCTATGGCGCTGCTGGCACTTCCGCAGGCCGGAAATACTGTCTTAAATCTCTTCAGGGAAATATCTAAAAACACCTGTACATCAGCCGGGATCCCGAAGGGGCATACTCCGCCCACTGCATGTCCTGTCCTTGTTTCCACCTCATCGGGAGAAAGCATTTTGGCCTTTGTATGAAAATAATCCTTGAACTTTTTGTTGTCCACCCTGGCGTCCCCTGCCATCACCACAAGGACCGTCCTGCCGTCAACCAAAAAGGACAGGGTTTTGGCAATGCGTTCCGGTTCGCATCCGGCAGCCTTTGCTGCCAGCTCCACGGTAGCTGAGGACTGGGAAAATTCCATGATCCGCTCCTCCATGCCAAAACCTCTGAAATACTCCTTTACTTTTTCAATTGCCATTTCCGCACCTCTTTTTTACAGACCGAGCTTTTCCATCCACTCTTTTTCCTTAAACCCCGTGACAACAAAAGATTCTCCCACCAGCACCGGACGCTTCACCAGCATACCATCCGTGGCAAGCAGGTCAAGCTGCTGCTCCTCGCTCATTTCCGGCAGCTTATCTTTCAGTTTCAGCTCCTTGTATTTCATACCGCTGGTATTAAAAAAACGTTTCAGGGGCAGACCGCTTGCGTGATACCAGGTCTCCAGCTCCTCCCTGGTGGGATTCTCTTCTATAATATGGCGGTCCTCAAACTCTATCCCCTTCTCTATAAGCCATTTCTTTGCCTTCTGGCAGGTGCTGCATTTTGGATACTCTATAAATAACATATGTGTAATGCCTCCTTTTTATGGTTCTAGTTTATCATTATACTTTCACGCTTTCAACTACAAAAAACCTTCTTTGCCTTCTCTCTTTGTATTTTATTCAATACTTTTTTAATCCAGATTGACAACAGACTATTGGCTGTGCTATTTATATAGCATAGGTTACATTTTGTATACAATATACAATTTGGAAATATCTGGTAACCTTTTTCTTCGAGGCTGCTGCACATATTTTTGTCAGCTTTGATTCATGATTACAGCAGGAGGTAAATACTTTATGAGAACAGAATGGAAAAGCTTTACAGGCGGTGCCTGGGAAAAAGAGATCAATGTGCGGGATTTTATCCAGCAGAATTATACACCATATAAGGGAGACGGAAAGTTCCTTAAAGAGGCCACAGAGGACACCAAAGACCTGTGGCAGCAGGTTCTTGCCCTTATGAAAGAGGAGCGGGAAAAGGGCGGGGTTCTGGATATGGACACCAAAACCGTCTCCACCATCACTTCCCATGGCCCCGGATACCTGGATAAAGACAAGGAAAAGATCGTGGGCCTGCAGACAGACAAGCCGCTGAAACGCTCCATGCAGCCATACGGCGGTATCCGTATGGCAGTCAAAGCCTGCGAGGACAATGGCTACCATGTGGACCCTGAGGTTGTGGAGTATTTCACCACTCACAGAAAGACGCACAATGCCGGTGTGTTTGACGCCTACACCCCTGAAATGCGTGCCTGCCGTTCCAATCATATTATCACCGGACTACCGGATGCCTACGGCAGAGGGCGTATCATCGGCGACTACAGAAGGGCTGCCCTCTACGGTGTGGACCGCCTGATCGAGGAGAAAGAGGAAGAAAAAGCCACCACACGCAGCATTATGTATTCCGATGTTATCCGTGAGCGCGAAGAACTCTCCGAACAGATCCGCGCGCTGAAAATGTTAAAGGAACTGGCCCGCATTTACGGCTGCGACATTTCCAAACCCGCTGAGAATATTCTGGAGGCCACACAGGCACTTTACTTTGCCTACCTGGCAGCCGTGAAGGAACAGAACGGGGCAGCCATGAGCCTTGGCCGCACTTCCACGTTCCTGGATATCTACGCAGAGAGGGATTTAAGAGAAGGGACCTTCACGGAATCCCAGATTCAGGAGATCATTGACCAGTTTATCATGAAGCTCCGCCTTGTCTGCTTTGCCCGCACCCCTGACTATAACCAGATCTTCGCGGGAGACCCTACCTGGGTGACAGAATCCATCGGCGGCATGGGACTGGACGGCCGTCCTCTGGTGACAAAAATGTCCTTCCGTTACCTTCATACCCTGGACAACCTGGGTGCTGCTCCGGAACCGAACCTGACTGTTTTGTGGTCCTCCGGGCTTCCGGAAAACTTCAAGGAATACTGCGCCGAAATCTCCATCCGCCACTCTGCCATCCAGTATGAAAATGATGATATCATGCGCCCGGTACACGGGGATGACTACGGCATTGCCTGCTGTGTATCCTCCATGCGCATCGGCAAAGAGATGCAGTTCTTCGGTGCCCGTGCCAACCTGGCAAAATGTCTGCTCTATGCCATCAACGGCGGTGTAGATGAGGTTTCCGGACAGCAGGTAGGCCCAAAATTCCGCCCTGTCACATCTGAATATCTGGATTATGACGAGGTGATGGAAAAATACAGAGACATGATGAAATGGCTGGCAGGTGTCTATGTGAACGCTCTGAACATCATCCATTACATGCATGACAAATACAGCTATGAACGCCTGCAGATGGCGCTCCATGACAAGGAAGTACGCCGCTGGTTCGCCACTGGAATCGCCGGATTTTCCGTTGTGGCGGACTCTCTCTCCGCCATTAAGTATGCCAGAGTAAAGCCGGTCCGCAACGAACAGGGAATCGCTGTTGATTTTGAGATCGAAGGAGATTTCCCCAAATACGGAAACGATGATGACCGGGCAGATGAGATCGCCCAGGAGGTGCTTCATACCTTTATGCAGTATATCAAAGGCAACCATACGTACCGCGGAGGTGTCCCCACCACATCCATCCTGACGATCACCTCCAATGTGTCCTACGGCAAAAACACCGGCTCCACCCCGGACGGCAGAAAAGCCGGAGAAGCCTTCGCCCCGGGTGCCAATCCCATGCACGGACGTGATACCAACGGCGCGATCGCATCCATGGCCACGGTTGCCAAAATGCCGTTCATGGATGCCCAGGACGGTATCTCCAATACCTTCTCCATCGTACCGGATGCCCTGGGCAAAAACGGAAATGCAGAGAAAAATCTGGTGGCACTTTTGGATGGATATGCGGCAAAAGGCGGGCATCACCTGAACGTAAATGTATTCAACAGGGACACACTTCTGGACGCACAGAAACACCCGGAAAAGTATCCGCAGCTCACCATCCGTGTATCCGGTTATGCTGTAAACTTTATCAAGCTGACCAAAGAACAGCAGGATGAAGTGATCTCCAGAACCTTCCATCAGAATATATAAAGGAAAGGCAGGTGTCCACATGAAAGGATATATCCACTCTCTGGAAAGCTTCGGAACCGTGGACGGCCCGGGAGTCCGCTATGTGGTATTTTTCCAGGGCTGTCCCATGCGCTGTCTGTACTGCCACAATCCTGATACCTGGAACCCCGGGGAGGGCCGGCTCATGGACACAGAGGAGATCATAGCCTCCGTGAACCGGAACCGTGCCTTCTATTCCACGGGCGGTCTTACCGCCACAGGGGGAGAACCGCTTCTGCAGCTTTCCTTCCTGACAGAGCTGTTTGAAAAGGCAAAGGCACAGGGTATCCACACCTGCCTGGACACCTCCGGTGTTACCTTCCGAGGCGGCAGTTCAAAGTACCTTGGGAAGTTAGACCGGCTCCTAAAGTCCACGGATCTGGTCATGCTGGACATTAAGCATATCCACGATGAAGCCCACAAAAACCTGACTGGGCATTCCAACAAAGATATCCTTCAGTTCGCCGGATATCTGGATGCGCACCGGATTCCCCTCTGGGTCCGCCATGTGGCGGTTCCCGGCATTACCTGTGACCGGGAATCCCTCCGTTCCCTTGGAAAATTTCTCGGTACCCTTAAGAATCTGAAAGCCGTGGAGGTTCTTCCTTATCACTCCATGGGGAAAATCAAGTACGAGAATCTGGGACTTAAATATCCTATGGGCGATACAGAAGAGGCAACAAAAGAGGATGCCAAAAAAGCATACGAAATCATTCTGGACGGAATGGAGAGCGTGACCCATACCAGGTTCGTCTCCCATTTCACCTGACACTTTGACCCGCCGGATTTTCCTTCTCCGGCGGGTTTTTTGCCGCTTTCTCTGCCGACACCTCTCGACTTTTTCTGCAGATTGTATTATACTTTGATATAAAGCTGCATATCATCATAACCTGCTTATGCAGAACAGGGGGATTTTTATTATGAAACTGAGTATGTGGATGATAGCCAACAGGCTCAAACCGCTGAATCCTGAGTTCCAGATCAGCGATGGTTCGCCTGCTGTTTTAAAGAGTGCCCGGCGTGCCTATGCCACCAACTGCGTTTATGTGTTTCCCAGCGGAAACGACGTTATCTGCCAATGGGAAAACGACACCATCAGACTGAAAGATATACAATTTGACGAAGCCTTTGAAATCATTCAGGGCATCTTTGATTTTTATGAGGACTGGGATGCCGCCATCGTCTCAGCCGCGGAACAGGGGGATTACCAGAAGATCCTGGATGAAAGCTGGCACTGTTTCCACAATCCCATGGTCCTGCTGGACGCCAACTGCAATGTTCTTGCATACAGCCAGCAGTATAAAGAGGTTTATGTGGACGAGGAGTGGGCACACCTGATGGAATACGGCTGCAGCTCCATTGACAGCATCCGTTTTATGAGACGTGACTGCACAGACCAGAACTTTTTTAATGTGGGGGCCACCAAATATCATTTTGACAGGAAAGCACTCTCTGACTGCCTCTCATCATTTATCTATTATGACCGTGCCCAGTGCGGACGGATCACCTTGGTGGAACGAAACCGAAAGCTCAATACCGGGGACTGCCAGCTTCTGGACCATATCACACGGCTTCTTGCTGTTTCCATGGGAAAAGCAGGGCCTGCCGCGCCTCCGGATGGTGACCATTACAGTGTATTCCGAGATTTGATCAAGGGGATTTCCGTCAGTGACAGAGAGCTTGGACGGCAGTTGGAAGTCAATGACTGGTCCACAGAGGATACCTACGGCCTCTGGGTGTTTCACGGGGAAAACGGGGTTCTGGAGGAACAGGTGCTTCTTCTGGCTGCCCACATGATATCCCAGCAGCTGCCCCACTGTGAGATCTTCTGCCTGGATGGCAGCGTAGTGCTTCTCTATAATGAAAAACGGGAGACCTCTGACACTTTAAAACACCGCCTGAGCCGCCTTGTGCGCCATAACCATATGCGAGCCGGCATCAGCCTTCCGTCCTGTTTCCTAAAAGACATTCAATATCACTACAAACAGGCACTTTTTGCCCTGGAGGAAAAGCTTCCGGACAAACATTACTATGATTTTTATCCCAGGGCCATTGACTACATAATCAAAAACAGTGCCCCTGATGTCCTTCTGGCGGCCTGCCATCCGGACATCATCCGGTTTCACCGACTGGATCTGAATCAGCCCACAGAACGGGTGCGCACCATGGCGGCTTATCTGAACAATGAGCGCTCTCTTCTTCACACTTCCGAAGAACTGTTTGTCCACAGGAATACACTGGTGTACCGAATCAAAAAAATAACGGAGGAGCTTAGCTGCAATCTGGAGGAAGGTTATACCCGTGATTATATGAAGCTCTCCATCCGTATCCTGAAACTTTTCGGCTGTATTTAATGCCGCACATCTGCCGGCTGTCATCGCAGGAGTCTGTTCCCTAGACGTGTACAGACTTCTGCAATTTTTTTAGTTTTCTGCACATCTCTGCCATTTTTCTTATGCAGTACGAATAATCACCTGTTTTTCCATAAAATTTCGTATTTCCCAACTGTAGTTTTTATATCTCCTTTTTCTTATAATCTAAGTATAGTAGTTGTTCGGTAATTCTGCAGAACATTCAAACAATATATGCAGAACACTGATTTTGCTGTTATTTCCGGAAAATGCGAAACCAACTGACCGCAGCACAAAAAGAGAGAATGAAAAGAAAAAGGAGGCTTTCGTATGAGCACTACAGATCGGAAGAGCAC
>ERZ506775.678-NODE-678-length-13397-cov-4.5332_pt1 | contig 13397 bp, 18 predicted proteins | sample MGYA00513980_ERZ506775 | MGnify/ENA metagenome assembly ERZ506775 | reverse complement strand
CTCATTCCCCTGCTGTCCGGCCTGTTCAGCTAAACGATAAGGAGACGCCATGCAGATAATCTTCGACGCAATCGCGGAATGGCTCAAGGGCCTGCTGGTTGCCGGTATCATGGGCAACCTCGGCGGGCTTTTTGACAACGTAAACGCGCAGGTCGGAGAGATTGCAGACCAAGTGGGGACGGCCCCGGCGGCATGGAACGCCGGGGTTTTCTCCATGATACGGCAGCTCTCCGAGACTGTCATTCTCCCAATCGCCGGGCTGGTGCTCACCTTCGTCATGTGCTACGAGCTCATTCAGTTACTTGTGGAGCGGAACAACCTGCACGACATAGACACATGGATATTTTTCAAGTGGATATTCAAGACCTTCTGCGCCATTCTCATTCTGTCCAACACCTTCAATATCGTGATGGGCGTGTTTGATATGGCGCAGTCCGTTGTCCAGCAGTCGGCGGGACTGATACAGGGGAGCACCGAAATCACCCCGGATATGATGGCCGATATGGAGACGCAGTTGGAGGCGATGGAGCTCGGCCCCCTCTTGGGGCTCTGGCTTCAATCCTTCTTTGTGGGCTTTACCATGACCGCTCTCAATATCGTGATTTTCGTGATTGTCTACGGGAGAATGATTGAGATTTACTTAATGACGAGCCTTGCCCCTATCCCCCTTGCAACGGTAGTCAACCGGGAGATCGGGAGCATGGGCCAGAACTATTTCCGCTCCCTGCTGGCGGTGGGCTTTCAAGGGCTTTTAATTATCGTCTGTGTCGCAATCTATGCGGTGCTGATACAGGAGATTGCCACGGGCGGGGACATGATAGGCGCGATATGGGGCTGCGTGGGCTATACCGTCCTGCTCTGCTTTACGCTCTTTAAGACGGGCTCCCTTGCAAAATCCATCTTTGGCGCTCATTGATAAGGCGGAGCTTCGGGCCAAGTTGGCCCGGGGGTTCAGAAACGAGGTGAGGCTATGGCCCCGAGACGGTACGGAGTAGCCTCGGACGGGAGTATTCAGCCGCTATGGCATGGAAAACTGGCAGAAGATTTTACCGAGGCGGACACCCTACGCTTTATGGCCGACACAGATATTCAGTTAAGCGGAAACGTGTCTGCGGACACGCTGGCCGCAATCAGGCGGGCAGGCTACCGCTACGAGGGCGGGGAGGTTCTTCCCCGGCCCGGAAAGGAGGAAATGACAATGAGCGAAGAAAAGACCACGGGCGCGCAGGCCCCGGAACAGAAGGCCCCCGGCGGCTCCGGCTTAAAGCTGGACGTGACCGCCCGGCCCATTGACCCCATCAAAAATCTGGTGGGCTTTGCCACCGTGAAGCTCAACGACTGCTTTGTGGTGGAGGACTTCAAGATTTTACAGAGTGACAAGGGCCTGTATGTGGGTATGCCGAGCAAGCCGGATAAGAGCAGCCGAACAGGCTACCGGGACACGGTGAAGCCCATCACGAAGGAGTTCCGGGAGGAACTTCACGGGGCGATTTTAGAGGCATACCAACAGGAGATAGAAAAGTTGCAGGCCCGGATTGCCGCCGCCCGGCAGGCCCCGCCACCGGAAAAGGCGTCCATCAAGGGGCAGTTGGAGGCCGGGGCGAAGAAGGCGGCAAAGGAGAACGCAGCCCGAGCCCCGAAGGAGAAGCCAGCGAAGGCGGCAGAGCGGTAACACTTCGGGCCAAGTTGGCCCGAGGTTCCCCGGCGGAAAGGAGGCGTTTTCATTGGCACGAAAAAAATCCGGGTATGGCGCGGCCTGCTACTATGCCGGGAAGATGGTGGGCCGCTGTACGGTGGCGGACGGTGAAGCCTATACCGCCCTGATGGAACAATGCGGCGGAAACGCGGCCCGCGTTTTACGGGAGTATACCTATTTCTCCCCCGAACTGAAAGCAATTTTAGAGAAGGTGGCGGTTATGCAGGCCGCAAAAAGCCGTACAGAAACCCCGCCCAGTTTGTTCGCGGAACCGAAAATCTCCCCGTGGGGAAAAGTGCAGACCTGCGACACGCTCTGTTCGGGCGTCTTTCTGGTGAGCACCGCCAGCCACGGCGGGACAATGGTTTCAAAGGAAGTGGCGGCTTTTCTCTCCCCCGCCGCAAAGAAATGCGGATTCCGGCAGGGCGGCTATCTCTGCTTTGAGGAAGATACACAGGAGGAAGTCGTTTTCCGGGAACTGCTGGATAAAAGGCTCTGGAAAATTCCCGACCGTATTAGAAATAAGGAGGCTTTTGAAGAAAATATCAACCAATCACTCCGGGAACATAACCCCGCATATTGGAGGGCGAGAACGCGGGGGAGGGAAAACGCCCGGTCCGCTGTCCGGCAGGACGCGGCCCGGGACGAGACACGATAACCGCTTCGGGCCAACTTGGCCCGAGGTGATGAAAGGAGGTTTTGAGCTTTGCCCTATGTGCAGGTTCCGAAAGATTTATCCAAAGTAAAGACCAAGCTGGCCTTCAACCTGACGAAGCGCCAGCTTATTTGTTTCTAGGGTGCGGCGGCGGTGGGAATCCCCGTCTATCTGCTGACCCGCCCCGTCATTGGTAACAGTCCGGCACTGTTCCTGATGATTGGCCTCATGCTCCCATTCTTTTTCTTTGCCATGTTCGAGCGTGACGGCCTCCCCTTTGAAAAGATACTGCGAAACTATATCCGGGCCCGGTTCCTCTGGCCCCAAGTCCGGCCCTACAAGACCGAAAATTTCTATGCCGCATGGAGCGGCCCCGGCGCTTCGGGCCAAGTTGGCCCGAAGCTGGAGGACAAACCGAAAGGAGGTACAAGGATTGCGAAAAGGAAAAGAGGCAAAACAGGCCGCACCCAAGCGGGTTCGCAATAAAGGCAGGAAACAGGCAGGGCCGCAGACCGCACAGCAAACAATCCCGTTCCGAGAAATGTTCCGGGATGGCGTGTGCCGCTTGAACAACGGCGTTTACACAAAGACGGTAGAGTTTGAGGACATCAACTACCAGCTCGCACAGGCCGAAGATCAGTCGGCCATCTTTGACGGGTGGAGCTCCTTCCTGAACTACTTTGACAGCGCCCTGCCCTTCCAGCTTTCCTTCATCAACCACCGTTCCCGGCCTGAAAGCAAGTACACCGTGAATATCGCCCCGAGGCATGACGAGTTTGACAGTATCCGGGCCGAGTATGTGGAAATGCTGGAAAACCAGATTGCCAAAAGCAACAACGGCATTGTCCGCACGAAGCTGATAACCTTCGGTGTCCCGGCGGACAGCGTGAAGGCGGCGCGGCCCCGGCTGGAACGGATTGAGGCCGACATTATGGGGAACTTCAAACAATTAGGCGTCCAGTCGCGGCCCCTCCCCGGGCGGGAGCATCTGGAAATCCTTCACGGCCAGCTCCACCCCGGAGGCCGGGAGCCCTTCACATTCACATGGGAGCAGATACCGCAGACAGGCATGACCCCAAAAGACTTTATCGCCCCGACCAGCTTTGACTTCCGCCGGGGCCGGTTCTTCAAGGTGGGGGCAACATGGGGCGCGGCCTCTTATTTGCAGATAACCGCCTCGGAGCTCTCGGATAAACTGCTTGCGGAGCTTCTGGAACTGGACACGGAAATGACCGTCACCATGCACATTCAGACGGTAGACCAGTCAAAGGCTATCAAGACCATCAAGGGCAAGCTCTCGGACATTGACAAAATGAAGATGGAGGAACAGAAAAAAGCTGTCCGCTCGGGCTACGATATGGACATTCTCCCGCCCGACCTTGTGACGTTCAGCAAGGACGCAAAAACACTGTTGGAGGATTTGCAGAGCCGCAACGAGAGAATGTTTCTTTTAACCTTCCTGATTGTCAACATGGCCCCCACGCGGGAACAGCTTGAAAACGAGATTTTCACGGTTTCCGGTATCACGCAGAAATACAACTGCACAATCCGGCGGCTGGACTTCCAGCAGGAACAGGGCTTTCTGTCCTCCCTTCCCCTCGGCTGTAACGCCGTGGAGATCCAGCGGGGCCTGACAACCAGCAGCACCGCGATTTTCATTCCCTTCCTGACCCAAGAGCTCCGCATGGACGGGGAAGCGGTCTATTACGGCCTGAACGCTCTTTCCCATAACGTCATCATGGCAAACCGCAAGAAACTAAAAAATCCCAACGGGATATACCTTGGAGTTCCGGGAAGTGGGAAAAGTTTTGCCGGAAAAAGAGAATTAGTCAACGTATTCCTTGCCACAAATGACCGCATTATCATCGTAGACCCAATGGGGGAATATTCCGCTCTGGTACGGCGGCTCGGCGGGCAGGTGGTGGAGATTGCGCCCAACAGCCCGCACCACATCAATCCGATGGACATATCCGCTGACTTTGACACCGGGGAGGAAAACCCAATGGCGCTGAAAGCGGACTTCATTCTCTCGCTGATGGAGCTGATTGTGGGCGGCAAGGACGGCCTTCAACCCGTGGAGCGGACAGTCATTGACCGCTGTGTGCGGCTCATGTACCGGGACTATCTGCAAGACCCCGGCGCGGCCAAAATGCCGATACTCCAAGACCTGTATACGCTCCTGTGCAAACAGACGGAGCCGGAGGCGGCTCGGCTGGCAACCTCGCTGGAAATCTATGTGTCGGGCTCACTCAATGTATTCAACCATGAAACCGATGTTGACCTGTCAAGCCGCCTTGTCTGCCTCGACCTAAAGAAGCTCGGGGCGGGCCTGCGGACAATCGCCATGCTGATTATGCAGGATTTAGTTAATTCGCAGGTATCGGCCAACTTTGCACAGGGAACCGCTACATGGTGCTACTTTGACGAGTTCCATTTACTCTTGAAAGACGAGCTCACGGCCTCCTACTGCGTGACCGTCTGGAAAATGCTGCGGAAGAAATTCTGCGTTCCCTCGGCGCTTACACAGAACGTCAAAGACCTTTTGGCAAGCCGGGAGATTGAGAATATCTTTGAAAACAGCGACTTTCTCGTTATGCTCTCCCAGGCCCAGGGCGACCGGCAGATTTTGGCGAAGCAGTTAGGAATCAGCCCCACCCAGTTATCCTTTGTCACCAACAGCAACAGCGGCGAAGGGCTCTTATTCTTCGGAAATGTGATTATCCCATTCTCCGACAGGTTCCCGCAGAATACCGAGATTTACCGTCTCCTGACCACCCGCCCGGAGGATTTGAAAGATGAAGGGGCGGACGTATGACCGGGTGGTGGTATTGGGATGGGGTACGCAGCCCTTACAGACAATCCGCAAGCTGTTCCCCTGCCATGTACTGCGGACAACGGACTATATCGAAATCGGGAAGATGTGCTTCCTGCCAGACTTCAACGACACCCAATGCTTCGGAAGTATCGTCATTTCCCAGATGGTGAAATGGCTGAAAGCCAACACACGCTACCTGTATCTTTACACATTGGCGGACGGTATCATGGGAAAATGCGGCTATGTGTATCAGGCCAGCAACTTCCAGTATGTGGGGAGCTTCACCACAAGCGTTTACCGGGACAGCCTGACCGGGGAGAAAATCCACCCGCGAAGCGCCCGGCTCCTGCTGGAAGAAAACGCGGCCTTTGACGGCGTGGCAAAACGCTACTGGCTGACCTTTGGCTACTGCCAGTACAAGGGGATTGAGAAAATCAATGGCCGTATGTTCCGCTACCTGTACCCGCTTACCAAACGTGGGCGGAGGATTTTACAGAGCTACCCGGAGTATCAAGGTCTGGCCTATCCAAAGGATAAAGACCTGTTCTATTCCATGCGGAGCGCCCCCGGCACTTACATTCCAATTCAACAGCCCCGGTTTAACAAAGAGGTATGCCAGTTTAATGTCCAGAGATATTGACTGGTACATTTCATTTTTAGGGAAAGGAGGTTGATTTTATCGCAAAGTTTACAGACCGGACAACCAAAGGCAAGCCGGACACTTCGGGCCAAGTTGGCCCGAAGCCCGCCAAGAAGAAACGAACCGCCCATGCCCCGGAGAAACCGGGGCCTTCCTCCCGTCTCCAGTTTGAGGACGAAGGAGAGCCTAAAGTCAAGACAGACCTCCCGGAACCGGGAACTACCTCGGGCCAAGTTGGCCCGAAGTCCTCAAAGAGAGAGAAATTCAGGCAGGACAAAGACCGGGCGCGGCCCTCGGAACGGCTCCGCCGTGAAGGGGAGCCGCCGCCCGGAGACAGCGCCGGGGAGCCCCGGAATGGAGCAGACCCCGGCAAAGCAGACAGCAAAGGGCTGCGGACACGGGAAGGAAAAAAGACGGAGAAGGCAAAGGCGCGGGCCGATAAGGCCGGGGAAAAGCTCGGGAAAGCCCGCGCCAAGCTGGACGCACAGAAACCGCCTAAAGAACCCGGTATCCCCCGCAGGCTGGCCCGAAGCGCCCGCACCGGGGCATGGATTTACGCCCATAACAAGATACATGAAGTGGAGCATGAAAATGTAGGCGTGGAAGGAGCCCACAAATCCGAGCTTGTAGCCGAGACAGGTATCCGCAGGGTATCCCGGTTTGCCAAAAGGCGGTGGCGTACCCGCCACGCCCGAAGCGTGGTGAAGTGGGAGAAAAAAGAAATCCGAGCCAGTGCGGACTATGCGTTTCACACCGCCGCGCAGGAACACCCGGAGCTATACAGCAATCCCCTGTCCCGCTTTTCGCAGAAGTGGAAACTCAAACGGGAGTATGCCAAGCGGGCGCGGGAGGCGGCGAAGCAGGGCGCAAAGGCGGCGGAGAAAACCGCCGTTACCACGGAAAAGCTGGCCCAGCGTGTGGCTCTCTTTGTGAAACGCCACCCGGTCGGCGTCCTGATTGTGCTTGCCATCCTTCTGGTGGTCATGCTGTTGATGGGCGCTTTATCCTCCCTCCCCGGCATGATTGGGGGCGGGGCTATGAACGCCGTTTTAGGCACTTCCTACGGTTCCGAGGACAGCGACCTGTTAGGGGCTGACGAGGACTACACGGCATTAGAGCGGGCGATGGCAGACGAAATAGCCAATATCGAGAGCACCCACCCCGGCTATGACGAGTACCGCTATCAGGTAGACGAGGTGGGACACAACCCCTATGAGCTGGCCTCCTATTTAACCGCAAAATTCCAATCCTACACCCGCGCCGAGGTGCAGGGGGAGCTTCAAGCCGTGTTTGACGCACAGTATAAGCTGACCCTGACCGAGACAGTGAAAATCCGTACCTATACAGACGATGACGGGGACGAGCACGAATATGAGTGGTACATTCTCACCGTCACCCTGAAAAACCGCACCCTGCCTATGGTTATCAACGAGCGGCTGACCGCCGACCAAAAGGAGCTCTATTTGGCTACCATGTGGACGAAGGGCAACAAGCCCTATCTGTGGGATAACATCTACACGGGCGGCGATACCGCCCCTGGCCCCTCCTATGAGATACCGGGGGAGGCCCTGACCGACCCGGATTTTGCCGCCCTGATTGCCGAGGCGGAAAAGTACCTGGGCTACCCGTATGTGTGGGGCGGAAGCTCCCCGAGCACAAGTTTTGACTGCTCGGGCTTTGTATGCTGGGTATACACCCATTCCGGCGTTTATAATCTGCCCCGCACCACGGCAACCGGGATTTACAACCAATGCGCCATTGTGCCAAAGAGCGAAGCCCGGCCCGGGGATCTGATTTTCTTTACCCGTACCTATGACAGCGCCGGGCCTGTCTCCCACGTCGGCATTTATGTGGGCGACAATATGATGATCCACTGTGGCGACCCCATCAAATATGCCAGTATCGGCACGTCCTACTGGCAGGAACATTTTTACGCCTTCGGGCGGCTCAACTGAAAAAGGAGGTTTTGCATGAGCAGTAAAATTGACAAGGTATGCGCCGAGATTGAGAAGGTCAAGGCGAAAATCAGCGAACAGCAGGCCCGGCTCCGGGAGCTGGAACGCCAGAAAACCGAACTGGAAAACACGGAGATTGTGGAGCTGGTGCGTTCTCTCAACCTGACGCCCGCCGCGCTGGCCGACTTCCTGAAGGAGCAGAAAAAGGCCCCTGCCGCTTCGGGCCAAGTTGGCCCGAAGTCCGGCGAAAGAAAGGAGGAATCCGCTGATGATGAAAACTAAATCCCGTATGGCGGCGGCGCTGACCGCTGTTTTTCTCTGTCTCCCTGTCTTTTCCCTTCCGGCCTACGCGCAGAGTATCGAGCCCACGGAGGAACCGCCCGCACAGGAGGAAACCACCACCGCGAAGCCCTTCACCCCGGAGGGAACCGGAACAGTGGTTGACAATGCCACCGACGAGGACGGCAAGGAATTTTATACCATTCAGACCCCGGACGAGCACGTTTTCTTTCTTGTCATTGACAAACAGCGTACAAGCGAAAACGTCTATTTCCTCGACGCTGTGACGGAAAAGGATTTGCTCTCCCTCGCGCAGAGTGAGAAGGAGCCCGAGACGGTGGAGCCGGAACCGGAGCCCACACCTGCACCGCAGGAACTCGATGACGAGCCGGAACCCGCCCCGGCCCCGGAGCCCGAAAAGAAAGACAGTCCCATCGGAACAATCCTTCTGGTGCTGGCCGTGGCGGTCATCGGCGGCGGGGCCGGCTGGTACTTCAAGATTTACCGCCCGAAACATCAGGCCCCCGATCTGGACGAGGAAGAAATCGACTTTGAAGAAGAAGGGGACGAGCCGGACGGGGACAGCGACCTCCCGCCGTGGGACGAGGACGAGCCGGAGGAAGGAGACGAACCGGGGAAGGAGGACGAAGAATGAATTTTACCGACAGCCCCTATGAGCGAATGATGAAGCAGGTTCCCCGGCCCTCCCGGCACGACCCGGAGCCCTGCCCCGCCTGCCGGGAACGCGGCGGCGATTGCAGGAAGAAGCGGCGCACCTTGATTGTGGAGCACCGCAGGACTTCGGGCCAAGTTGGCCCGAAGCGGTGATGTGCCGGGAGCTGACCCGTGACGAAAGGAAAACAATCCGGCGGCTGGTCACGGGCATGTGCGCCAACTATGACAGCGAATACGGCTGTCTCCCGCTGGACTGCCCCTGCTATATGCTCGGCAAGTGGTGGACGGGGAGCCTGTGCCGTTACTTCCGGGCGGCGGTGCTGCCTCTGGCCCCGGTGCTGGAAACCTCCCTTACGGGAGAGGCGGCGGGGCCGGAAATAAGGCGCTGTGCCGTATGCGGGAGGGCCTTTATCCCCGAGGGGCGGCAAGCCTACTGTTCCGAAGCCTGCAAGGCCGAGGGCAACCGCCGCCGGAGCCGGGCGCGTATGCGGAAAAAGCGGGAGAAAAACAGGGGGCGGCGTTACGATTAGGCCCTGTAAAACCCCTGTGTTTCCGGGCTTTCCACACCCGGTTTGGGCGGTCTTAATATCAATCTACGTCTTACCCCTGTTTTGCGGGGTAAATCGTAACAAATAAGGACTTCGGGCCAAGTTGGCCCGAGGCCGGAAAGGAGGAATGATTTGGACGGGTATAAATACTACTCTACACAGCGGCCAGTGGATATATGGACGTTCCCTGAACCGCCCGACAACAAGCCCGTGGAGATTAAAAACTATGACTGTGATTTTCGTATTCCCATACCGGGGGAAGCCTTCCGGGCGTGGGGCGAACTGATTTACGCAAAGCCGTTGATAGACAAGCAGATGGAGGACTACGAACTAAAACCCTCCCGGCAAAATCCAGACCTGAAAAAACGCATGGAGGAACAGACACAGGCTCTCGGAAAATGGGAGGACAGCCGCCATTTCTCCGAGTGCAAACGGCTGACTTGGTTCCACCCGGATTTTGGTTCCTATGTGCTGAAAGACTTTGTGACCCCGGAACAGCTCGCGGAGCGGTTTGAAATTATGCAGGAATTACAGGCGGAGCGCAGAGAAAAACGTTCGATTGCCGCCCAGCTCCGCAAGGGCTCGAAGCAGGCAAAGGATCATCAGAAGCCGCCCAAAAAGAAAAGCGGCCCCGCCCATGAGGAAAGATAGGAGGTATTTCATGCAGGAAAAGGATAACCCTTTGAGGTCGGCGGAGCTCTCCGCTGAACAGAATTACAACATGATTGACGGTGTGCTGAACAACACGCCGCCCGCCCCGGTTCCCCCGGAACTGGAAAAGCCGCTGGACAAGGTGAAGGAGCCGCCCCACCACAAGCGGAGCCGGGAGCGGGAGGAACGGTAATGCCCCGCCGCAGGCGGAATATCCCGCTTTATGTGATGGTGTCCCCGGAGGAACTGGAACAGCTCCACGCCCGCATGGACGAGGCAGGCGTCCGCAACATGAGCGCCTTTGTCCGCAAGATGGCCTTAAACGGCTATATCCTCCATGTTGACCTCTCGCCCGTCCAGGAACTGGTTTCCCTGCAACGGCGTTGCTCCAACAATCTGAATCAGGTGGCGATTCACGCCAACACCTACGGCGTGTACCCGGACGAGATTGCCGGGCTTCAACAGGACTATGCAGAGCTGTGGGGGCGCATGAATGACATACTGAAACAGCTTGCGAAGATTGTTGAAAGCTAAACGGGAGGGGACTGAATCCCCTCCCGTTTAGAAATTTCCCAATTTACCTGTTGTTTTATATACGAGCTCAAAGTCGTGAAAATAGCTATCTTTAATTTTATATTGTTTAAATCCACCTACAAGTTTCATTCCTTGACTAAGCGTTTGTTTTAAATCCGATGTTATCCAGTAACGTGCAGTGTCAATATCCAATATATCGCCGTTATAAATAGTAATATTCATAATATTGGTGTTATCTAATAAACTATTTAGACTGCCAAACCCCATTCGATCATAGGCAATTAGTGTTTTGTTCCCATTCTTTATAAACGTTATAAGAATTTCTTTATCTTCTGGTGTTAGCTGGTCAACAAAATCATTTATTTGATTTATAGCTTCTCGATTTTCTATTTCATTTTGCTTCATGCGATAGTTAAACTCATTTACATTACTTATAGCTTTTTTTATTCCATTTATTATTATAGCAACAAACTGAATAATCAAAAAACAAATACAAAAGGCAAGAATACCGACAGACATTTTTCCGATTTTAACAACAACCCAATTATCTTCAGGCAGCATAAGAAGTGTTATTATTGCACCTGCAATCGAAATGACCGAAGGAATTAAATGTTTCTCAATAAATATTTTTATAACGTCAGCAAATTTATCCATAACTTACCTACCCATTGATTTATTGAGTTTATTATACAACAAATGATAACCTTAGACAATGCCAATCTACTTCGGGCCAAGTTGGCCCGAAGTATGCCGGAACAAGATTTGCAAAGTCCCGACAATATTGTTGTCCGGCCCCTGAAATGGTAAAATTATAGTAGGATAAAACAAAGAAAGGGGCTGTTTATATGAGACTGATATTTAAGATTATCGCGTTGCCGTTTCTGCTGGTTCTGTCGCTTTTGGTGGCGGTGCTGATGTTCCTGTTCGACGTGGCCGGGTGGCTTTTGTCCCTGGCCTCCGGGGTGCTGGCTCTGATTGCCGTGGGCCTGTTCGTGCTTCAACATCAGCCTGTCGGCGGCGTGGCGTTTCTCGTCCTGGCTTTCCTGCTCTCGCCCTATGGGCTCCCGGCTATCGCGGAATGTATCATCAGCGCATTGGACGGGCTGAACTATTCCCTACGGCGGTTCATCACAAGCTGACAGGCGGCGGGACTTCGGGCCAAGTTGGCCCGAAGCAGAAACGGCAAAACGGCGGCTCTGCGGGGCCGCCGTTCTTCATGGAATGGAGGTGAGATATGGCAACTACCCGCCATTTTACCCGGCATATCAATGTCGGGGAGACGATAGCGGAGGCAATCAAGGACTGTATTGACTACGGAAAAAATCCAGATAAGACCCGGGGCGGTAAACTTATCTCCGCTTATGAGTGCGACCCGGCCACGGTGGACGCGGAATTTCTGCTTTCTAAGAGCAAGTATAAGGCCATCACGGGCCGGGTACAGAAGTGGGACGAGGACATTTTATGTTATCAGATACGGCAATCCTTCTTCCCCGGAGAAGTGACCCCGGAAGAAGCAAACCGTATCGGCTACGAGCTCGGCATGAGCTGGACAAAAGGCAACCACGCTTTTATTGTCACAACACACATTGATAAGGCACACGTCCACAACCATATTTACTACAATTCAACATCTCTTGACTGTACCCGGAAGTTTCGGAATTTCTGGAACAGTTCTTTTGCAATCCGGCGGGTAAGTGACCGGATCTGTCTGGAACACGGGCTTTCGATTGTGAAAAATCCAAAGCCCCGAAGCAAAGGCAGGTTTAAGAATTACGGGGAATGGCTTGGGGATAACAAACCGCCCACATTTCAGGAGCGACTGCGGGTGCAGATCGACGCGGCCCTCTTGCAGAAGCCCGCCGATTTTGCAGCGTTTCTCTCATTGATGAAGGCGGCAGGCTACGAGGTCAAACACGGGCGCGGCGGCTCTCTCTCGTTTCGCTGTCCCGGACAGGAACGGTTTACCCGTTGCCGGGCCTCCACACTCGGGGAGGGCTACGGGCCGGAGGATATACGGGCCGTTATCGAAGGCCGCGCCCCCTTGCCCTCCAGCCGGGCGGCGGAGCCTGTGAAGCCGGGCCGCAGGCTCAACCTGATTATCGACATTCAGAACCGGCTTCAAGGAAAAGGCCCGGCCTATGAGCGGTGGGCAAAAGTATTCAACCTAAAGCAGATGGCGGCGGCTCTGGCTTACTTGCAGGACAACGGCCTGACGGAGTATGAGCAGTTGGAGAAAAAGGCCGGGGAGGCCACGGAGCGTTTTCACGTTCTGGCCGGAAAAATCAAAACAGTGGAGGCCGCGCTTGCCGCCAATGCGGAGCTCAAAGGGGCCACGGTAAACTACGCTAAGACCCGCCCCGTGTTTGAGGCGTACAAGGCTTCACGGTACAGTAAAAAATTCCTTGCGGAGCATGAGGCAGATATTGAAATTTACCGGGTGTCTCGGGCTAAAATGAGTGCCATTCTGGACGGGGCGAAGCTCCCGAAGATAGAGAAGCAGAAGGAGGAAGGCCGCAGGCTGGCGGCAGAAAAAAAGGAGCTATACACCGAGTACCGGGCGGCCCGGAAAGATATGCGGGAAGTCACAACGGCAAAAGCAAACATTGATTATCTGCTCGGCCTGACCGGGCAGGAGAAAAATAAGGAACAGGAGCGATAGCGAATGAGACGCAACCAATCGAGCGGAGCGCCGGAGCTTCGGGCCAAGTTGGCCCGAGGTTCCGCAGGGTTTGGGGCTGGCCCCAACAAGCGGGATTTTTCAGGTTTCGGCGGAGGCCGGAACGTGGAAAATTCGCAAGTGCATAGACACTTGCATCGCTTGCCGTTTAGCGCAAGCCTGTTAAGTACATGAAAAAACGGGGGCTTTATTCCCCCGCTTCTCTGGCTTCTTTGGCTTTCTGTATTCCCTTTACCGTGTCGGTCACTATTACTAAATCGGTTTCATCAACG
>ERZ506775.675-NODE-675-length-13428-cov-4.84738_pt1 | contig 13428 bp, 10 predicted proteins | sample MGYA00513980_ERZ506775 | MGnify/ENA metagenome assembly ERZ506775 | reverse complement strand
CGTCTTTTTTCACGATGACGAACTGTCCGGGTTCACAGTGTTTTGCAACCCTTGGTGCGTCAACAACCATGAGATATACTATCTCATTGAGCTTTTCTGCTTTCAGAATCTTGTACATAATGTCCTCCTCACAACTCCAAATATGGTAATTCTATTGCTATAGTCGCTCTTTTTAGTATAGAGCAAAAGTAACAAAAATTCAATCCGAATTTTAGAAAAATTTCCAATTTACTTTATAAATCATTGATAAATGACATAAGTTGCACTTGCCGGACTGCTTATTTTTCCGTTTTCATCCACTAAGATGGCGGAAAATATATTCTCTCCCACAGGCATGGCAACCGGGCCTGTATATTCTGTGCTTTCGGTGGTAGGTGTTTCATTAAATTCATAATATGCGGTACATCCCTTCGGCACATATACTTTAATTGTCATGGAGTCCTCATACTGACCGGAGGCGGGTGTGATCCTGGGAGCGTCCGGCGCCTTGAATTCTATGGTGTAGGTCATAAGGCCGATGTCACTGGGAATGCCTTTGGCGTTATACGCCACATATTTCAGGGTATACTCTCCCTCCTCCTCCAACATGATCCCGCTGGCGGAGTCATACAGTTTGCTGGTGGTATCCGGGTCTTTGCCGTCCAGAGTATAATATATTTTGGTTCCGTCTTCAATCGCGCTGAAATCCACTTCCTCTTTGCTGTCATAGGTTCCGCCGTCCAGTGAGATAACCGGAAGGGTACTGATATAGGAAGAATAGCGTTCCTTTACCTCTGTGCTCTCACAGTCATCCATCAGCTCCTTGATCTTTTTGACCTCCCCCTGTTTCTCGTACAGGCGGAGCAGTTCCCCATAGGCACTGACACTGTCGGGAGCCTTGGCGATGGTTGCAATGAGAATCGCCAGCGCTTTCTCCTCCTCCTCATTTTTCAGATATATCTTTGCCTGCAGAATGTTGGCTTCTGTGCTGTCAGGCTGCAGATTCAGGGCACGTTCCAGGTATTTCAGAGCTGAGTCATAGTCCTTGTTGCTGAACTCAGACTCAGCTTGGGCCATCTGGAAATCAAAAGAATTGTACTGCTTCTGATAGAAGATCACACCTGCGCCCACAGCCAGCACACATACGCCGGCCACAGTAAAGCCCACAGCCATACGCCTTTTCTTTCTGCGCTTCATCTCCTGTTCCTGGCGTCTCTTTTCCCGGAGCGCATGCTCCTCTTTTTTCTTCTTCTCTTTTTCCTGTATCTCTCGCTGCTGGATAATCGTCTCCAGCGTATTATATTCCGGCACCCATTGAACTTCTTTGCCGCATACGGGGCAGAACAATATGCCATCTTCAAATTCTGTACCGCAGTTCGCACACTTCATGTAAATACCTCATTTCTCATCTATATCAATATTTTACAAATACTCTTCTATATACTGTTCAAATTCTTCCTGGGACATAAGGACTTTTCTGGGTTTGGTACCTTCCTCCTCGCCCACTACGCCGGCTTCACAGAGCTGGTCCATGATTCTTGCTGCCCGGTTAAAACCAATCTTAAATACACGCTGGAGCATACCGATGGAGGCCTTGTCCTTCTCAATGATGAACTTGCCGGCGTCGGTAAAGTAGGCATCCCGGTCATTTCCACCGGATGCCGCTCCTGCCTGATTGGCGGAAGCATCTTTGGCTGCTTCAATTTTGTCCTGGATCTCCTGGCTGTAGACATGGGCAGGATTCTGCTCCGCTAAGAATTTCACTACAGCCCCCACTTCCTGGTCACTGACAAAAGCGCCCTGTACACGGGCCGGCTTCTGGTAACCCTGCGGGTAAAATAACATGTCGCCTTTGCCCAGCAGTTTTTCCGCGCCGTTCATATCAATAATGGTCCGGGAATCCACACCGGAGGATACGGAGAACGCGATTCTGGAAGGCATGTTTGCCTTGATCAGGCCGGTGATGACATTGACGGAAGGCCGCTGTGTAGCGATGATCAGATGGATTCCCGCTGCACGGGCAAGCTGTGCCAGGCGGCAGATCGCATCCTCCACCTCACCGGGCGCTACCATCATAAGATCTGCCAGCTCGTCCACGATAATAACGATCTGCGGCATCTTTTCCGGCTTTCCTTCCTCTTCAATATCCTTAATTTTGTCAACTTTTGCATTGTATCCTTTTAAATCCCTGACATTGTACTCTGCAAATTTATTATAACGGTCTGTCATCTCCGCAACTGCCCAGTTCAGGGCACCTGCCGCTTTCTTGGGGTCAGTGACCACAGGGATCAGCAGATGGGGAATCCCGTTATACACACTCAGCTCCACAACCTTGGGATCTATCATGATCAGCCGTACCTCTTCCGGGGTGGCTTTGTAAAGGATACTCATAATCAATGTATTGATACATACGGATTTACCGGAGCCTGTGGCGCCTGCGATCAGCAGATGGGGCATCTTGGCAATATCGGCAATGACCGGCTGTCCTGCAATATCTTTCCCCGCCGCAAATGCCAGCTTGGATTTGCACGTGGAAAAAGCCTCGGACTGTATCAGTTCACGAAGCATAACTGCACTGTTTGTGGCATTGGGGACTTCGATTCCGACGGCGGCTTTGCCGGGAATGGGTGCCTCAATACGGATATCCGTTGCTGCCAGATTCAGTTTGATATCATCGGTCAGGCTGACAATTTTGCTGACTTTAACGCCCTGTTCCGGCTGCAGCTCATAACGCGTAACGGTCGGACCGCAGCTCACATTGGTCACTGTCACATTGACCCCGAAATTGTGCAGTGTCTCCTGCAGTTTTTTGGCTGTGCTGCGAAGATGCGTGTCAGAATCACCTTTTCCGCCGGTTCCCTTTTTCAGCAGTGAAACGGGAGGAATTTCGTATTCCTTTTTTATCTCCTGTTCCTTGTCCGCGATCTCACCCTTTATGTTTTCAATACCATCCTCGATCTCATCTTTTGAGGAACGCGTTTTTTTCGCGGAACCTGCTTTTCGGGGCTTTTCCTCCACAACAGGTTCTGCCGGTATATCTTCCACAATCTCTTCCACCTCTGCCGGCGCTGTGTCGGAACGGTGGATAGGGAAAGCATTTTCTGGTTTCAGAAGGATATCATCTGCAGGAATCTCCTCTGCCGGTTCCGTCAAAGCTGCCTCAGCCGCTGCTGCTTCCTTCCGGATAACACTTATATTTTCAGCAGCCGGATTGGCTGCAATGCTGTCTTCGTTCTTGTTTCTTCTTGTTTTCAATTTTAAAGGTTCGGATTCTTCGTTTTTCTCTCCGTGTTTTGCTCTTCTTCCTGTGACAGGTCTGTCTTTCTGCTCTGCCGCATACTGTTTTCTGCGGGCATGTCCTGCCTTCGCACTGCCGTACACGTGGGTGCTGCCCTTCTTAAGAAGCGCGAACATGGATTTTTGTGTGATCAGTATCAGAGCAATGATCATTGCAATGATAACGATCACATAAGTTCCGACCGTGCCAAACGCTTTTCCGAAGATATTGCAAAGAAGTCCTCCCAGAATACCTCCGCCGGTCTGGTACGTGGACGAAATTTTATAATAATCCATAATGGAAGTTCCGCCGAAATAGCCGTCCGTTAAAAGCTGCATCAATGCGCAGGCAGAAATGAACAGCAAAAGAAAGCCTGCCATTTTCCGGTAAGCTTTCGGATTTCTGTTATTTGATATGACAAAGGATACGGCAAGGAATAAAAAGATAGGGAATATGTAGGCCACCAGGCCGAACAGTCCGAAGAAGACTCCGCTGACTGTCTTTCCTACCAGGCCTCCCATGCCGAAATTGCTCAGTAACAGCAGGATAGAGCCTGCCAGTGTGATCCATAATATTATCTCAGTATACAGGCCGATGCCCTCGTCCTGTTTTTTCTTATTTCTGCTTCCAGAGCGGGTGCCCGTCTTTTTTCTTGTGTTGTTTTTTTTCGTCGCTGCCATTTTCCTGACTCCCCTTATAGTTCCTGCGGTTTGCACCTACAGGACAAAATTACACGTTACAGCAACAATTCCGATGATAAAACAGTAAATACTGAAATACCGGAATTTTTTGCGCTGTATCAGCCGCAGCATTGTTTTGATGCAGAAGTACCCCGCTGCTCCTGCAAGAACGGCTGCCGCCAGATATTCCCCAAACACGGGAAGTGTGACTCCCGAGCCGGGTATGTCCTTCAATTCCAGGACTGCTGCCCCCAACACAGCCGGAATGGACATGATAAATGAATATTTTACTGCAAATTTTCTATTGAGACCGCAGAGCAGACAGGCTGCTATGGTCATACCGGACCTGGAGATTCCCGGAAATACGGCGATTCCCTGAAAAAAGCCGATAGCCAGCGCGATCCAAAAGGATACATCTTTCGGTATTTTGTCACCTGCCGGGAAGAAGTCCACCACCAAAAGCAGGATGCCGGTGATAAAAAGCCCAACCCCGGGTGCCAGCAGATTGCTGCCGGCTGTTTCCACAACATTCTGCAGAAGCAGTCCCACAATCGCAGTGGGAATTGTAGAAACCGTAATAAGCAGGATAAATTTACGATAATTGGAGGACACGATCTTCCTATAACGCCTGGCATCGTGTTCTCTTCTGTTGTGTGACCATATTTTAATATTCTGAATGATATCATAGATCATTCCGCAGCCGTCCAGGATCAGCTTCTTAATGTCCTTCCAGAACGCGATAAAAATAGCTGTCAGCGTTCCCAAATGTAAAATCACATCGAACAACACGCCTGTATCGGTATTGATGTTTAATAGATTCTGCATAATAGCCAGATGCCCGGAACTGCTCACCGGAAGGAATTCTGTGATTCCCTGCACCAGTCCAAGCAGAAGTGCCTGTAATAATGACATGTGGTCAACCTCTTCATATGTATTTTCTCCATCTGATTCCTGTGTACAGCGCACAGATGGAGTGATAAACTTTATCAAATGTTTATTTTATCATAAAATTGCATTTCACACAACTTAAAAGTCTTTACAAAATTTAAGAATTTTCGATCAGGCGTCTTTTTTCTTATTTTCTTCTATGAGTTCATACAGTTTTTCCAGAGACTGGGAAATACCGCCCACTTCATCTATGAGACCTTCTTTTACGGCCTCTTCGCCCTCCAGCATAGTGCCCACATCCTTGACAAGCTGGGTGGGATCCAGCATCAGTTCTTCGATACGCTCCTGGGTCATTTTGGAATGGGAAGAGACAAAGCCTGTGATACGGTCCTGTATCTTTTCTATGTTTTTATAAGACTGCATCACACCGATAAACATTCCGTTGCTCCGGACCGGATGGATCACCATGGTGGCAGAGGGCACAATAAAAGAGTAATCCGCAGATACAGCCATAGGCACACCGATGGAGTGACCGCCTCCAAGCACCAGGGAAACGGTCGGTTTGCTCAGGGACGCGATCATCTCCGCAATTGCCAGCCCTGCCTCCACATCTCCGCCTACCGTGTTCAGCAGGATCAGCAGGCCGTCCACATCCTTGCTGTCTTCAATGACAGCGAGCTTTGGAAGGACATGTTCGTATTTTGTTGTCTTACTGTTGTTCGGCAGGGATTCGTGGCCTTCCACCTCGCCTATGATGGACAGAAGATGGATGTGATACTGTTTTTCATTATCCGATAAATCAAGCTGCCCCATATCTTCTATCTGTTCATTCTGCTTTTCTGTTTTCTCCAGTTCATTTTTCTTTTCTTCAGACATAAAAGTACCTCCAAGATTTTATTCCTGGAGGTAGGATATGTAATTTGGTGATTATTATGCATAGCCCGGATCAGAGCAATGTGCTGCATTTTATTCTGTTGATATTGCAGGCTGTGGCAAAATTATTTCTTCTTTTTTCTCTTATCACGGGCCGGATCAAACCATAATCTGGAAGGATATCTTTTTAGATAGCGGTTAATACTGGGTTGGAAATTCATGATGATACAGCAGATATATGCCATTATAATAAAAAATGCTGTAAGCCATGTTGAAATCTGCATATTCGGATATAACAGTATATATTCCTTTGTGATCCAAAGCGCAAAGGCACCACCCAATGTGGTAAAAACAGTACCTCCGATTTTACTCAGTCCGCCAATATATTCGCCCATCATCACAGCAACCGGCATAATTATAGGCGTGAGAATACGTCTGTCTCTTCCGAAACGGATTGAATGATTGGTTAGGGGATAATGCATATACAGTTCAACAATACTGATTATAAAGCTGATAAGCCAGGCTATGAGAAGTATGTTCTGAAACACATTAAATACTGAAATGATCTTACAGGTTTTCTCTGAATGCAGGTCTTCAAATTCTATCTGCTTCTGTCTGTTGTACTCCTCCACCATCCGCTTGACTTCTTCCGGCTCATAGGCCAGTCTGTCTTTTAAATCCTCGGATTCCTTTTTATCCTGCATATGCTCACCTCCGTTCAACCTTTTACAAAGTTCTACCACCCCTGGCGAAGATGTTCCAGACATTTTTCATACACGTCTTTTGAATACTCAAATTCTACATAAGAGAATATGGAATCCACAAAGCAAAATATAACCAAAAGGGTTGCTATCAGTAATTCCCTGTCCTCCCAAATGGACTTTTTCTTTTTCCGCAATAGGATTATTTCTATAATATAAAAAATACTCAGACTGCCATAGAGGAAAAATACCACGTAATAGTACAATTTCCGGTTCCATAGCTGCCCGGTTTTCAAATAATAAAGAAGAATTGTCGGAGGAATGAAGAAAAGCAGCCCTACAATCCTTTTAAATATTTTTTTCTGTTTTGCTTCCATAGACTTCACCTGTCCAAAATGCCATTTACTGATTCGCCTATTCCTATATTGATATCATACCATTTCCGCACAATAAAGTCCAACAGATGTAAATACAAAAATACCCCTCTGCACAGTTCCCTGCACAAAGAGGTATTTTATATTCAGCGATTTTTACTCGTCCCAGTTATGCCATACATACTGTACGTCATCGTCATCCTCAAGCAGATCCAGTGTTCTCTGCAGGTTCTTCACATCCTGCTCATCGGAGAGTTCCACATAGGTCTGGGGGATCATGGCAACATCGGCTTCTGCCATGGGGATGCCCTCTTTTTCCAGGGCTTCGCGGACAGCACTGAAATCATCCGGAGCTGTGAGGACCTCAAAGCTGTCCTCCTCCTCGGAAAAGTCTTCTGCGCCTGCGTCCAAAGCGATCATCATCAGGTCGTCTGCGTCCATCTCACACTCTTCTTTGTCGATGATGATCTGGCCTTTTTTATCGAACATAAAGGATACGCATCCCGGTGTTCCGATATTGCCGTTTCCTTTTGTGAAAGCACTTCTCACATTGCTGGCTGTACGGTTCTTGTTGTCTGTCAGGGTCTCCACAATGACAGCCACACCGCTTGGGCCGTAGCCTTCGTAGGTGATGTATTCGTAGTTGTCCGCATTGGCATCGCCGGCTGCTTTCTTGATACCGCGGTCAATGGTATCGTTTGGCATGTTGTTTGCTTTTGCCTTTGCGATCACATCGCGGAGTTTACTGTTGTTTGCAGGGTCCGGGCCGCCCTCTTTTACGGCTACCACGATTTCCCTGCCGATTACGGTAAAGATTTTACCTTTTTTTGCATCATTTTTCTCTTTTTTATGTTTTATGTTTGCGAATTTTGAATGTCCTGACATTTCTCTTCTCCTTCTTTTTTGGGCAGTTTTTCCACCCTTACTTTTTGTATTGTATTATTTTCCACCCCAAGGATGGTAAATAAATATCCATTTGCCCTGACTTCCTTATCCTCCTGCATATTCGGTATATGCCCGAGTAAAGAGGTCAGATATCCATTTAATGTCTCATAGTCTTCATCCTCAAAATCAATGTCCAGCACCTCTCCCACCTCTTCCAGCGGAGTAAGTCCTTTCATCAGATAGGAGTCATCAAGCTGCTCCACAATAAAATGGTCGTCTTCGTCATATTCGTCCAGGATATTGCCCACAATCTCTTCCAGAATATCCTCCATGGTCACAATGCCTGAAGTCTGTCCGTATTCATCCACCACCACAGCCATGTGGATCTTCTTGGCCTGCATCCGTTTGAACAGATCATTGATGCTTCTGGTTTCCGGAATATAGGAGGCCTCCCGGATCAGATCCGGTATCTGGCCCACGGGCACATCCCCTTTGTTCTCAAAGGTCATCTGTTTCATGGCATCCTTCAGATGCAGAATGCCGATAATGTCATCAATATCCTCCCTGTATACCGGATATCTGGAATTGCTTCCGTTCAGCATATAGGAAAGCGCTTCTGCCAGAGGCGTATTTACCTCTATGGCGCTGACATTTTTCCGGTGAGTCATAATATCCTGGGCTTCCTTGTCGGAAAACTCCATGATATTCTGAATCATTTCCGCTTCATTTTCTTCAATCACACCCTGTTCATGGGCATCATCCACCATTGAAATGATCTCTTCTTCTGTCACATCTTCTTCGTTATGATGGGGATCCACACCCAGCAGGCGCACCAGTCCGTTGGACAGCTTCATAATCAAAAACGTAATCGGATAAAACAGCTTCACGATCAGCCGTACCAGTCCGGCTGTGCGGTAAACCCATTGATGGGGATTACAGGTAAACAGTTTCTTGGCGGAAATCACGCCCACAGCCACAAGCAGGATCAGCACCAACAGCACCACGATCACAACACAAATGCCGCGCAGTAAAGCGTCCGGTATGTAGGAAAATGCAGATACCCCGTTCAGTGCCGTATACATGTATGGAACAATCTCACGGATTCCCACATACCCGGCCAGGATACTGAGAAGCGTACCGACCGTAAGGATGGTATTGACCACCATAACCGGGTTGTTCACCACATCCAGGAGCCAGCGGGATTTTTTGTCACCCTCCTGCTGCCTTTTCTCCACTTCACTTTCGCTTACTTTCTGTATGGCAGAGCCAAATCCATATAAAATTCCGTTAATGATGATGAATAATAGAAAAACCATTACCGCCCATAAAGGACTACTCCCGTCATCCATATGATTAAAAAATTCCTTCTTTCTTCCCTCATATTTGCCCTTTTTGCAGGGCTGTCCTATATTAAGATACCATTTTCGTGCACAGCAGTCAAGAAAAAAAGAATCCCCCGAAGAGGTTCACATCATGAACTCTCCGGGCAATTCTTTTTCAACAAAGGCCGCGATCGCGGCTATATCCGCCCCGCTGGCTCCCTTTTCCATGTAAAGCGTATCCTCCCGGTTCACAGAAGGGCCTGCTGCGTCCAGATGGATCCAGCGCACGCCTTTTCTCAATATATTCCGCTGAAATGCAAGCGCTACGCTGAGATGCTTTTTCCGGCATTCCGGCCACGGCAGTTCATGGTAGATATGGTCCAGCGGCAGTGCGAATGCCGGCTCTCCCAATCCCTGGGCAGTAAAACGGAACCGTTCCCCCGTCTCCTTGTCATTGCTGAAAATACCTGTGACAAAATCCCCATATTCCGCTCTGCAGGCATAGGTAAGGGAGGACAGGTCGATCAGCCACACAGCGCCCATATTCTGGGCCCGAACCATGGCGTCAGCCAGCATGATCCGGCTTTTTCTCCGCGCGGCGCAGAGTTTATTTTGACGTCTGTCCCATACCCCCTCATCGGAGGCAGTTTCCGTAAAACTCAAAACCGCGATGATGTTTTTTCCTGTCTTGCTTCCGGCCAGGATCTCAAAAACAGACAGCATGTCCGCAGCTCCGCACAGGTCAAAACAGATATCCTCCTGGGCGTCGTGATAGGCATGGTACAGCTCCTCTTCTATTCCGTAAAAAATGCTTCTTCCGATCAAAGCCACAGCCCCCATACATGAGCCGCAGTTATAATGCAGGGTAACGGTACGCACCCCTGCCTCTTTGACCGAATCGCAGGGCACGCCAAGGGATTCGGCCAGCTCCTCTGCATATCGGGCCATCTTCTCAACATTGATATGCCGGAAAGGAAGGTTGCCCAGGGTTCTGGCATGACCGATACAGACAGCCTCCCTCTTTCCCTCTGTGACGGCGGACAGTAAATTTTCTGATGAAATAATATAAAAGATACCATCACCATAGTCACACAGCCTGTCCCTGCACTGATATACCGTAGCCGTTTCCAATTCTTCCAGCGCATTTTCGCAAAAATGGTAGGCGCCCTGATACAGACATCGTATGATCACCTTCACCAGCTCCCGCTTTCTCTGAAAGCTCAGACCGCCGGTATCCATAAATATGCAGTGGCAGCCCCTGCGCTTTCTTCCGAGCTGTTTAAACTGCCTGCACAGCGCCGGGATGCTGGCATATCTGGGAATGACAAAATCTTCCCAGACCGCACTTTCAGATTGCTCCATATACGTGATTTCCATCTCTTATCTCCCCGTGACTCATCCATAACCAAATATAACTCATTATATTTTCTAAACGCTTTGCAGGCAATGGACAAATCCCACATATCCGGTGGATTATTTACACAGTATCGGACTGCCGGTACTGCATGGGTGTCATTCCTGTGATTTTTTTGAACACACGGAAAAAGTAATGACAGTCTTCATACCCCACTCTCTCTGATATTTCCCTTATATGCAGATGCGTTTCCTTTAAATACTCCTTTGCCTTCTCCACACGCAGCCTGGTAATGTAATCCACCGGGGAATGGTGCATTTCCTTTTTAAAGATCGCGGAGAAATAATTGGGATTCATACCGTAGCGCTCTGACAGCAGATTGATGGATATCTCTTCACAGTAATGCTTTTTTATGTACTCCTCTGCCAAAAGGACCTTGTCTCTGGCCCTGGAATCCGAACGCCTGCGGCCGTTCTGGAATTCTGCGGCTATGTTCCAGATATAGTCAAATATCTCATCCATGGTGTACATTTTATCCAGCACATAATAGCTCTTCAGAAGCATATCCGCATCAATGGCGCCCCGGATCTCCGGTTCATAATACTGCATGAGAATGCTCAGGGTCCTTACCCATAGAATCCTGATATAGGACATGCCGTACTTCTTGACCATATCCTCGGAAAAAAGGGTGTGCAGCATTTTCCTGCTTTTCTCTGACTGCCCCTGCTCCAGATATTTCTCCAACATGTGAAACCTGACAGCGGGCAGCTTCTTTGTCCGGAAAATGTACTCATCCTCGTAAAAATATAAGTTGGAGCACCCATATGCGATTCTGCGCTCCAAAGCAATTCTGGCCTCCTCCAGATTCTGCAGGCAGACCCTGTCGGTCAGACTGCTGACACCTACAGTCAGATATACACCTTTCTGTTCTCCGAGAACGGTCTTCAGCCGGAGAAAAATCTGTTCAGTCTCCCTGCGCAGACTTCTCTTGTCTCCTCTCTCATAAAACACCGCGTAAATCTGGCTGGAACAGGTCAGGCTGTTGGCAGAAAGTATCCCACACTGCGCCGGCATCCTGGTGACAAGTTCCCTTGTGTAGTCTCTCAGTCTCCTTTCCTCTTCCCACCAGCTCTTGCTGCCGCACACTATGACACAGATGTCGAGAACCGCAAGATAAAATGCCAGGTCTTTGCCGCCGGAAGTCAGTTGGGAATATAAAGGATACTTCTGTCTGATAAAAGGACCTGTTTTGGGTTCATGAACCAGCAGGTTCACCTCCCGGTCCAGTTCAAAACCATACTCTGCACCTTTGGCTCCCGTATCTTTATGGATCGTTTTCATTTCACTCCCTCCTTCCCGCTCTTACAGTCACTTTATTCTATATCTATTTGCTGATGTGCGATAAAGAAGTAATAGAAGTGTAAAAAATTTTGCCGTTCCTATCCGGCGTTTCGCGATTACGTCGGATAGGTCGGGCGGTCATTCCGGCAAATCAATCTTGCCGACAAAGCTGTAATAAATCTCTATGTCCTGTCTGCGGGTGCCGTCCTCGTCATAGCTGCACTCATGGACGACGATTTTCTCAATCATTTCCCGCAAGAGGGTGGGGGTAAGTTCCTCAAAGGCAAGGTGCTTTCTCACAATCCCCATGAATTTCTCCGCGTTGACGGTGGCGGCCTGCGACTTGTCCAGTTCTTCCTGCAAACCGGCGGCGCGGTCTTTCAGTTCCCGCTGTTCCTGCTCGTAGTCTGCGGACAGTTCCATGAAACGCTCGTCGCTGATTTTCCCGCTTACGTTGTCCTCATAAAGCCGCTTGATAATGCGGCTGATTTCGGAAATGCGCTCCTGTACCTGTTCAAGCTGCTTGGTGGCTGCGGCGGTCTTTCTCCTGCCGCCGATTTCGTTCTGCTGGATAAGCAGCTTGACAAAGCGGCTCTCATGCTTGGCGGCGTATTCCGTCACTTGCCGGAGATTGGAGAGGACACCGGCGGTCAACAGGTCGGTGCGGATAAAGTGCGCCGTACAGTCGCGGGTGCGCTTTTTGTAGCTGCCGCAGATGTAGCAGTCCTGTTTCCGCTTGTCCGTCTGGTATCTCTGCTGATAGAGGACGCTGCCGCAGTCGGCGCAGAACAGCATACCGGAGAACAAGCCCACTTCATCATAGCGGTTGGGGCGTTTGCGCTGCTTGCGTAACTCCTGCACACGCTCCCATGTTTCCGCGTCGATAATCGGCTCATGGTGGCCGGGGAAAATCGCCTGCTTTTCAATGGGGTTCTCTACGCTGTGTTTCATCTTGTAAGATGGCTTTTCCGTCTTGAAGTTTACCAGACAGCCGGTGTACTCCCGGTTTTCAAGGATATGCACGACGGTATTGGTCGCCCACTTACATTCATAGCCGGGGTGGTAGCGGCGGGTGCTGCCCGTCCTGCGGTATTCCAGCGTTCCCGGCGTGGGGATTTGCTGCTCCGTAAGCATACGGGCAATCTTGGTCGGGCCGTTCCCCGCAAGGCAAAGCTGGTAAATCTTCTGCACAACGGGGGCGGTTTCCTCGTCCATGATGTAATTCTCGTCCTCGTCCATGAGGTAGCCGTAAACCGGCTTGCTTGTGATTGGTTTCCCACTCATGCCTTTGGCTCTCTTGACAGCCTTGATTTTCTTGCTCGTATCTCTCACCAGCCATTCGTTAAAAAGATTCCGCAGCGGGGTAAAATCGTTGTCCATGCCGCCGTTGTCACTGTCCACGTTGTCATTGACAGCGATAAACCGCACGCCCTTTTGGGGGAACAGCATTTCCGTATAAAATCCCACTTGCAAGTAGTTTCGCCCTAACCGGCTCATGTCCTTGACGATGACGGTGCCGACTTTCCCGGCCTCTATGTTCGCAAGCATGGCTTGGAAACCGGGGCGGTCAAAGTTCGCGCCGGAAAAGCCGTCGTCGGTGTACCAGCGCAGGTTGGTAAAGCCGTTCTGCTTGGCGTAGGTTTCCAAAATCCGCTTTTGGTTGGATATGGAATTGCTCTCGCCTTGCAACTCGTCCTCATGGGACAATCTCGGATAAAGGGCGGTAATGAGGTTTTGGGTGGCTTGTCTTAACA
>ERZ506775.665-NODE-665-length-13585-cov-22.928_pt1 | contig 13585 bp, 16 predicted proteins | sample MGYA00513980_ERZ506775 | MGnify/ENA metagenome assembly ERZ506775 | reverse complement strand
ATATATACCTAATACAAAGAATTGAACATATGTAATTCTCAATTTTCGAGGAATATTAAAAAAGACCCAGCGGGAATTATTCCCTTCTGTAATTACTGCTATATTTGACATGCTTCCCTTTGTAATCGTTTTGGATTTGTCGTTTCCTTTCTGACCGTCACATCAACAGCCGGACTGAATTTGAGCTGACTGTAATATTTCAGAACAAATTCCAATATTTCATAATCTTTTGGTTCTGCTCCAAATGTAATCTTGCATACAGATAATTTTTCATCTTCTATACGCTCAAATACACCAACCCAAAATGGGTCATCAAAATACACTGTCAGCTTCCCAATACTTTTGTCCATAACGAAACCCTCCTAAAATGTATTTTGCAAGAACGGACAACCCGGAGGGCAGGTTACTTACCTGAATCTTTTTCAGACGGCTGGGCTACCTACCAGCTCTAACACATCATACGATGTGCATTGCGTTTTTATCCTGCAATTATATAAAGTGCATTACCACACAATATATCTATTTATTATTTTGTAATTATAAATCAATCTTACTAAAGATAACAGTTTGTCCTTTCATAGATATTTTCTCGACCTTATACCCATATTCTGTAAGCTCTTTTTTATACTTCAAAAAAGAATGGTCGATTGGTATTCCTGCAATCTGTTGAATTTGCTCATTCTATTCTCTTCCCTTTTCTTCATTGTCCTGCTGCTGAAGATAAAACATTGCCTTTTTGAGAAAAGGATTTCTCCTCTCCCAAAGGGAACGTTTTATAAGAAATTCTGTAATGAAATGTTCTATGTCGATGGATTGAATCACTCGATTGCTAAACTTATTAGCATAAGCTGTTATCAAGCCTTCGCTGATTTCTTCCAACTCGGCTCTTGACATATAAATACTCAAGTTGTGTCCACCTCCGACTCCACCTTGTCCGGCGGTGCAACTCCTCCGGCAAAGTTCTGTTGTATTTCCGCACTATCCAAATTGATTAGATAGCGAATTCCTTCAAGTGTTCTCATTCGTCTGTCCTCTGTTATAGTTCTTTGATGATGTGACAAGCCACACCCTGAATGCAGCACTCATCTACAATGATGTCTTTCATCTTCTTATTTTCCGGGTGGAGAATGATTTTCTTATTCTCATCATCTCGGAAGTAGCGTTTCAATGTATTCTGATTATCCACAAGGGCAACTACTATATCGCCATCATTGGCTTCTACCTGCTTTTTAACAACCACAAGGTCGCCGTCATCAATCCCTGCTTCAATCATAGACTGACCGCTTGCTCTTAATATGAAGAAATCTCCTTTGCCGAAAATAGCAGTAGGAAGTGATACATATTCTTCAATATTTTCTTCCTCATACTGAAGACTGCCATAAGGAATAGAACCTACAATCGGCGTCTGTGTCTGTTCGCCACTGTACTTACGGATCACATTGGTGCGAATCTCCTGCCCGTCGTACTCTATCATATTCTTCTCAGCCATCTCTACCAAGTATTTGTATGCTGTACCTCTGGCAATGCCAACAGCTTCAGCAATCTTTGTAGTCGATGGGGATTGTCTGTTTTGCAGGTAATAATTCTCGATATACTTTTTTATCTCACTCATAAGTTCAGGACTCTTACTTCTCATACCTGCACCTCGCTTTCTTTTCTATCGGAAGCAATCTGCTTTCGATAGTTTTATTATACCTGATACGAAAAATTTTTCAAGTAGGTTTTTCGCAAAAGAAAAGAGGTGTCGCAAATTGCTAACACCTCAGTATCTTTCAATATTTTCATTGAAAATCTCCGCCCATAAAGGCTTTTTTATTCAATAACCTTTGATTTTGCAATTTGTGCAGACGGTCTGCACAATTTCTATTCTGTTTCGTTGTCTTCACTCTCCTGCTGTTGAAGATAGAACATTGCCTTTTGAGTTTCAATCTCCGCTTTCAATTCTTCTTTTGTCGGCAACTTATCACATTCCGGAGTCAACAGCCCTATGGTTTCAAGTGTTTCAGTTAGTTTCGCTAATTCCTGAAATGTATGCAACCCCATAGAATATAATTGTGCCCCTTCCTCATAACGGACAAATTTCTTTCTTCCGACCTGCACCAGCTTTTCCAATTCTGGAATTTCTTTTCTGACTTTAGGCATGAAAAAACCTCCTTCCTTCGTACATAAAAAATATCTTTCATATATACAAAAGAAGGAGGGTGAAAATACAGCCTCTGATATGCAATTTTTTTGGCTTTAGAGAAAAATTATGTATTATCGTTCAAATTGTAGCATAGGTACAACATATCTATAATTTTTTGTTTATCCGTCCCTCTAATGCCTAATGATTTTAAATCCACTGTTTCATCAGCTATTTCAGATAAGAACTTTTTCATATCCTCTGCTATTTCCGAACTGAGAACTTGCCTTGTATTGGCTGTGATTAACTGTGCTAATCGGAACACATCGTTTTTATGTTTCTTTATATTTTTGCTGTCAACCTGCTCTCCATTCAACTTGCGTTCTTTTAAATCCAGCCACGCTTTCGCCTTAAATGGTATCAGGCAAGTCGGACTTAATACCGGAATGCCATCAACCATCATTTGTCCGGTTTTTAGCAATTCATAATACGCTTCGTTTAGAAGGATTGCCGACAAGCTGGAGATTTCATCGTCTATCGGAAGCGGTGTAAGAACTGCATCATCTTCCAATATAATAAAATCTGGATTTCTGGAAAATATTTCTATCATATATGGATATTCTTTGCTTTTCGGAGATGTGAAACGATAAAACTGTGCATTTCCGGTACTTTTATTCAAATGCTCATATCCTGCTTCCTTGACATACTCCCAAAACTGCCTGCCGAACTCCGCTGTTATGGATTCAACAATCAGTACAATATCTACATCTTTTGTAGCACGAAACGGTAATTCTTCGTTTTCCATAATCAAATCACACGCTGTCCCACCGATGATGACATATTGATTTTCAAAGTCCTGAAATCTTTCCTTAAATTTTGTAAATCCGCTGACCATTACTCCTTCAACCTTCTTTCCTGTAATTCATCTACTGCTTCTTCAATTCTCTCATCGTTTGTATCTGTAAAAGACAAAACAATGGAAATATCATCAGCACTGTTATCTTCTGAAAATTGTTTCGGGTTGTATGCCCATAATTCAAGTCTTACCTGTTTATCCGGGTCTATCAATTCATCAGTCAGCAAGGTTTTATCATAATTTTTCTCGCTAATTGCATAAGTAACAACTCGACTTGGATTTAGCATTGTTTTTTCAGAAAGTGCCGTTTCCCCTGCAAAGACCATATTTTCTGTAACTTTCGTCTTATCTATATATCCTGTTTTTCGAACAGGAGTCGTCAAATATACTTTCGCTTTTTCAAATAATTCATCTCGCTTATATTTTGACTCAATAAACTTATTGACACCGTCTTTTGCTACAAGAAATAAATCCGTCGCTTCCAACTGCTTTACTGCTCTGGTCAAGGTCATTGCTGTAAATGGAAGCACTTTTCCGGCTTCTGAAATATACAATCGTTTTTTCTTACTGTATAGATAAAATAAAAACAACTGCTGCGTGGAGTAAACAAACTTACCTGTCAGCTTTTGGGGTTCTTTTTCATCAGAAAGCATTGTCCCAATGAAAGGAAGAAAGACCTGCTTATCAGTAATAAACGGTATATTATTTTCTATAAGGCTTTTTCTTCGATAATTTGATACCGTTGTAAGTTCAAATACAACTGGCACATTATCAATCTGCTGTATTTTTACAATTTGTTTTTTCAATGCCGGAAGTGTGGCAAGTTCTTCTGTTGGAGCAAGCATTACACAGCGTCTGTTTCCAATATAAGCTGTATGAAAATCATAACTCCCTGCAATATAAACAGGCAAAGAATCCTGATGATTCCATGCTTCATATTTTATAGAAATCCCGAATACGCTTGTAAACATATTTCTCGTTCTCCTTTTAACTCATTTTCTTTCATTTTAACTTTTTCAATGTTAAAAGTCAAGTTTTTGAGTTATTTTGATTTTTCTAAAATTCTTTTCTCTCACACCCTGTATTTTCCCCCTCCATCTTTTGTATATGTAAGAGGGTTCGTAGATTAGAGCAAGATCCACCCAGGTATTACCGTATCGCCATTTTATGGCTACGGCATACCTCCGGGTAAGTCTCTTGATGGGGATTCCGATTCCCCATACCCTCGTACAGACATCAAAGATAGTCGCAGCACTTTATATAACCGGAAGGGGCAGCCGGTTAAAAAGTGTAATCGCACATCCAAGATGTCTTATCAAAAAGGAAGGAGGACTATGGCACCAAAAAAGAAAGAAAAGAATCTCACGAGGAGTAACCTCATCACGTTGAAATTAACGGATATTGAACTGGCGGTGTTAAATGAAGCTGCTGACATTACAGGATTTTCCCGATCAGAATATCTAAGAAAACTTCTGCTTGAAAAGCAAATCAATCATCAGATTGAAGTTGTTGCAGACATGAATGATCTCAGAAAACTGGTCAGTGAATATGGAAAGATCGGATCGAATCTCAATCAGATCGCCAAGCATTTTAACAGTGATGGTAGTCAGTCACGTGCTATAGAAAATGAAATCCATCAGTGCATCACTGACTTATTCCTACTGAGAAAAGAAGTACTAAAACTGGCAGGTGGTATGAATGGCAATCGTAAAACACATTAAAAGCAGAAATGCCAATTACTCAGCTGCTATCAATTACCTTCTGTTTGAACATGATGAAAAAACCGGGAAAAAGATTGTAGATGAATCTGGACGAAGCATCCTGCGAAAAGAGTTTTATATGGATGGACTGAACTGTGATCCGATGTCGTTTGACAAGGAATGTGAGCTGACAAATGCTCATTTTCACAAAAATAAGAAACGTGAAGATATCAAAAGTCACCACTACATTATCAGCTATGATCCAGCCGATGTTACAGAAAACGGACTTACCGGAGAGAGAGCACAGGCAATCAGTTTGGAACTTGCAAAGCAGATGTTTCCCGGATATCAGGCACTGGTAGTTACTCATACCGATGGTCACAACGAATCTGGAAATATCCATACTCACATCGTCATCAACAGTGTGAGGAAGACTGCCGTGGAAAGGCAGCCTTATATGAATAAACCACATGAGGAAGCCGCCGGTTACAAGCATCGTTCCACGGATAAATTCATGAACACATTTAAGAAAACAGTCATGGATCGGTGCCAACAGGAAGGACTTCACCAGATAGATCTTCTTGCTCCGGCTGAAAGAAAAATCTCTCAGAAAGAGTATATGGCACAAAAACATGGTCAGCAAAAATTAGATGAAATCAATCAGAAAATCATCGAAGATGGTCTCAAACCAACATCCACCGTGTTCCTTACACAGAAAGAATATTTGCGAAATGCGATTGATGAATGCGCTGCTACATCCAATAGTTTTGATGAATTTCAATCCAAACTTCTGGAACAATTTCAGATCTCTGTGATTGAGCATCGTGGCAGATACAGCTATCTTCATCCTGATCGACAGAAGCGGATTACTGAACGTGCACTTGGAACACGATATGGAAAAGAACGCCTGGAACAGACCTTCTTACGCAAGGATCCTTTGGCCATTCTCTACGTCAGATCTCACCTTCGCCTGGTTGTAAATCTCCAGACAAATGTGAAGGCAATGCAGAGCCCGGCTTATGCTCATCGGGTAAAACTTTCTAACCTGCAGCAAATGGCAAATACCATTATCTATGTGCAGGAGCATGGATTTGATACGCAGTCCGATCTAAAAAATACACTGGTTGCATCAAAGCAGGAATTGAAAGAAATACAGACACAGTTTGCTCAGCATCGGTCCGATCTAAGGATTCTCAATGATCAGATCCGTTATACCGGACAGTACTATGCAAATAAGGAAGTTTATTCCCAATTTTCAAATGCTAAGTACAAAGGAAAGTACCGGAAAGAACATGCGAAGGAAATCCAGAAATATGAAGAAGCCAGAGATTGGCTGAGATCCTTTTATCAGGATGGAAAGATGACAAGCCTAAAAACCCTGACTTTGCAAAAAGAAAAACTGCAACAGCAGATAGCTTCCGAAGAAGAAGCAATAAGCAGCTTGAAAGAAAAATTAAAAGACCTGGATACTGCCGATCAGAATGTTGATGCCATTCTTCAAATGCAGATTCCGGAACCAGTGAGATCAAAAACCAAAGATCTCGAACGATAACTATCACAAAATAAAGGAGAAATTATTACATGACACAAGAAGAATTTAATGTTGTATTTGAACTTCAGATGAGAAAATGTGCTGATATTCTGGCACATAAAAAGAAAGAATATACCGGTGATAATATTGACCGCCTCAGTGCATTCAAGATTGCTGCCGCTTTACAGAACTGTGATCCAAAAGCAGCACTGGCCGGTATGATGTCGAAACATGTCGTATCCCTTTACGATATGTGTTATTCCACTCTGTTGCATTTTGATATGGAACAGTGGGATGAAAAGATCACAGACTGCATCAATTATCTGATCCTTTTAAAAGCTCTGGTAAAGGAGGAACAGGCCTATGGATCACATTGAAACAGCCATCTTAAATTGCTATGGGATCCGAGAAGCAGAACAGAATATGGTCTTTGCTGCCAGGCTCACGCAACACGGTCATACGATCCAGAACATGGCAGATCTGATGGATCTTTACCATCAATCCTACAGTCAGAAGACCGTCGAAAACATTGCAGGACTTCCCCATCCAACTGTACAGAAATTCATGGTCATTACTGTGGCTGTTGTTGGTGCAAGCAGACGCTTTCTGGCACAGATCACAAGGCATCAGAACGAAGTAAAGTACATGAGTGCATCTCTGCAGTACAGCAATTATTCCGGTCATGCTGCATTTGCTATTCCATATGGAATCATGAAAGCAGATAAAGAAATCTAGGATATTTACAAGAAAAGCTGTCAGTCAGATCTGGATTACTATGCAGAGCTTTGTGCTTTAGGCATTGATCATGATTCAGCCGGATATGCTACACCTCAGGGACTTCGAAACGTGCTGATCATCAGTGCAACACCGTACCAATGGAACCGCTTTGGCTACTCTGGGAAAACACATAAAACTATAGGATGACCGGCAGGGAAACCTGCCGAAAATCCGGCGATCTAATTGACAGAATCTTGAACAGGTGAGTGTCATTCAACCAGAGCAGTCTGGTGACAGCTCAGGAAATCATTAACAACTAAAGAGTTTTTTTTCATATACAATATTTAAAAACAACGATAACTATACTATTATTAGTAAAACTGAAATCAATGTTTTCTTCCACTAAATCAATAGATCCACCTACAGATTGAATAATAGTTATTATAAAATTTAGCTATTTTAAAATTGCACCCTCATCAGCTGATGAAACTAATTTTTGATATCGTGATAACCAACCTTTTTCGAGTAAAAAATTAGGCATTACTTGATCTTTTCTACGTTTTTCGAATTCTTCATCGCTTACTCTTGCATGAATTGAGTAATTATTCATATCAATATCAATTAAATCACCATCTTTTAATAATCCTATTTCTCCACCTAAAGCAGCCTCTGGAGAAACATGTCCGATTGATGCTCCTCTTGATGCACCTGAGAAACGACCATCCGTAATTAGTGCAACATCTTTATCCAGGTTCATTCCTGCTAACGCACTAGTTGGAACTAACATTTCTCTCATTCCTGGACCACCTTTTGGTCCCTCATACAAAATTACAACTATATCACCAGGTTCAATTTTATTGTCATAGATTGCTTTTACGGCATCATCTTCACCATAAAATACTCGTGCTCTACATGTATGTACAAGCATCTCTTTTGCTACAGCACTTCTTTTAACTACACAACCATTTTTCGCGATATTTCCAAACAAGAAAGCTAAGCCTCCTGTTTTTGAATATGGTTCAGAGACAGGACGTATAATATCAGTATTAGAATTAACCACTTTCTCCAAATTTTCTCTTACTGTTTTACCCGTTACTGTAGGTATATCAAGATGTAATAAATTAATTTTAGTTAACTCTTTCATTACAGCTAATACTCCACCCGAAGCATTAAGCTCTTCCATAAAATGATGACCAGCTGGAGCAAGATGACAAAGATTTGGTGTTTTTTCACTAATTTCATTAAATAAATGAAGATCTAATTTGATCCCTGCCTCATGTGCAATTGCTGGTAAATGTAATGAACTATTCGTAGAACAACCTAATGCCATATCAACAGCAATTGCATTTTCTAATGCTTCCATTGTTACAATATCTCGTGGTTTTAAATCTTTTTCAACTAACTCCATTATTTTCATTCCGCTTCTTTTTGCAAATTGAATACGTGCAGAATAAGGAGCAGGTATCGTTCCATTTCCTTCTAATGCTAATCCTAATGCTTCACTTAGACAATTCATAGAATTAGCTGTAAACATTCCAGAACATGAACCACATGTTGGACAACTTAACTGTTCTTTTTCTTCCAGTTCATCTTTATTAATAATCCCTGCTTTATACGAACCAACGGCTTCAAACATTTCTGATAAACTTGTTTTTTTCCCATGTACACAACCAGCCAACATCGGTCCACCAGAACATACAATAGAGGGAATATTCAAGCGAAGAGCAGCCATAATCATTCCTGGAACAATTTTATCACAATTTGGAACAAGAACTAATCCATCAAAGCAGTGTGCAGCTGCCAATGTTTCGATCGAATCAGCAATTAATTCTCTAGAAGCTAAAGAATAATGCATCCCTTTATGCCCCATAACAATACCATCACATACACCAATTGCTGGTACTATAACTGGTGTTCCTCCTGCTGCATATACTCCTGCTTTTACTGCTTCGGCAATTTTACTTAAGTGAGTATGTCCTGGAATTATTTCGCTTTGTGCACTTACAATACCAATTAATGGTTTTTCCAACTCTTCCTTAGTAAATCCTGCCGCATAGAATAATGAACGATGCGGTGCTCTTTCTATTCCATTAGTTACCTTATTGCTGTTTTTCTTATTTTTCATAGTAATATGCTCCTTCAATAGCATGAATCAAACTTTCTGATCCCAGAAGCTGTTTCCGCTCCATGAACCATTTCTACAAGCATCCTGTTATAAGGAACATCAATGCGGTATTCAGCCCCCAATTCCACGATTATTCCATTGATTCTGTCAATCTCTGTTAATCTCCCATTCATGCTGTCCTGATACATACTTGCCAGCCCGTCTGAATTATTGACGCACACTTGTTCTACACTTTTAAGCGCTTCTGCCCTATCGAAATAAGTGCCGTCTGCCTCAGCTACCATGACACATTCATATGTTATCCTCTTACAGATATTCCAAAGAAATGGGTTTGTTCTTACAGCCCCTATTGGCTGGCGCATAATCATAGACAGGGCATTAATGCCGCAATTAACAAATATCTTTTCCCAAAGTACTTCCTGAATATTGGGGATTACATAAGTTTCAAAACCACATCGGCTAAAAACCTCTGCGATTTTGCGAGCGTTTTCAACAGTATTTGCATTTATCATATCCGGCCCGATATTCGTAGGGCCGTTTCCAGAATGGGAGTAAACTCCCATTCCTTTCACAACACAGTTATGGCTGCTCGTACCGACAAAGATTCGTTCTCTCGGAACAAAAGCGGCAATATCACGATTATTCCCGGCACCATTCTGAAGAGTCACAACCCAAGTATGCTCTCCGATCATAGAGAGATTCTGCTGTATTACAGTTTTTGTATACATTCCTTTTACAAAGACGAGAACAATATCCTGAATGCCAATATCTTCTCCTGACTGAACTGCCCTGACAGAATATTGTTTTACTTGGCCATCCGGCTCCATCCCACGGATTCCTTGACGGTTGATATGATCCACCAGATCAGGAAGGACATCAACCATTGTTACTTCTTCGCTTTGAGAAAGATACGTCCCGTAAAGGCTTCCCATTGCACCTGATCCTAACACTGCAATCTTCATCTTTTGCGTCTCCTTTCATTAAGTTCCTTCATAATCTGGTCATATTGTCCATCAAGTTTATAATTCATGGCGAGGATCACAATAGCGACGCAACATACCAGCGGAATATATGTATAACATACATGAATTGCAGACAACGCGACTGCCGACTGCTGTGCAGCTGCGGAACTGTACCCTGCAAATTCCAGAAGCCAGCCTACCAGCGCCGGGCCGATTCCCAGGCCTATTTTCTGGGCGAAGGTATTAGCTGCATTTCCAACCCCTACACAACGTACGCCTGTTTTCCATTCACCGTACTCTATTGTATCAGAGATAATTCCTCCCAGGCAGGAAGCCGCCATACCGATTCCCAGACCTCTGACCACACCGCAGCCAATTAACGCATAATAATTTGTCCCTGCAAAAATCTGTAATACATAGGATAAAGATGCCAGTGCGAAGCCAACCTTAAAACATCCTCCCTTTCCGAGTTTTTTAATGTAAATGAAAGCAAAGCAGTATGCGACAATTTGGGCATACACCATAGAATTGGTAAGCCAAGAAACCGTTTGCTCATCATGAAGCACAGATTTTGCAAAATATATAGCGCTTGTATTAATAATTCCATTCCAGAAGAACAGAACTGTAGCCATAGCAGCAACAATCAGCCAGTACTTATTATGAAAAAGTGACTTTACACTCTCTATAAAAGTCGGTTCAGCCGATTTAGCAGCATCATCCTTTACTCGTTCAATTGTCTGCGTAAAACAGATCACATGCATTACAATTCCGATAACGCCAAAGACTGCCGATGCTATAATCCATGCATTCTGGTTATTGCCAAACGCAGACACTAATCTCAGGATAAATGTGTTGACGACTGCCTGTCCCACTGCATTTCCAAGAACGTTCGTAGTCCCAAGCATTCCTCTTTCGTATTGGTTCGTTGTCATAAGTGCGTTCATAGCATTATACGGGCAGCAAATTCCAGTATACATAACCGTATTAACAAGATTATAAGTAATAAAGACATAAATGTACTGTACGACAGATGGCCATGCTGGTGAAAGCATAAAGAGCAGGACGCCGGATATTGCATATGGAACGCAAAGCCATAAGATCCAGCAGCGTGCCTTTCCCCATTTCGACTTAGTCATATCAACAATGTGTCCCATAACGAGATCACTGATCCCGTCCAGAACTTTAGATCCCATTAATATAGTCCCAACAATTCCGGCTCGCAGCCCGATCACATCTGTATAAAAAAACATTAAATAAGTGGAAACAATTGCAAGTACAATAGCATTCCCCATACCGCCGCAGCCATAAAAAATTCGTTCACGCATACTCAAAGTCTTAGATGCGTCAAGATTCATCTCTTTTCCCATTATATTTCCTTCTCCTTTACTTTCTCATTTTCCTCCAGTTATCGAGCCCACAGCCATTTTAAAGTCTCAGGAAGCAGCGCTGCTCCATGCTTTACAGAATGCGCGCCGTTCCCTTCTACAAATTTATACTCATATCCCTTATATTCAAGTGCTGAAGCCATGGTCTCGTTTGCCAATTTCCAGTCACCGAAAACGATATTCAAATCATGTTCTCCTGTCTGTAGGAATACTTTTAGCGGCTTCTTTTCCGATTTCCGTATTAACCCCGGCATTCTGTCTCCTCCGCGTATGCTCGTAAAACTGCCGCAATGGCTTATCACTTTGCGAAATAAATCGGGCCTGTAAAACGCAGCAGCAAAAGCCGCCTGTCCTCCCGAGCTCATGCCACAGATTCCATGCATATCTGGATCATCGGATATGCTATATTCTGATTTTATCTTCGGAATAATGTCCTTCTCCAAAAACTCAGCAAACCTGCTATCATTAGAATCATATTCTATACTGCGGTTATCTTCCCCATAATAGATAGGATATCCTGGCCCCTTATCCCCTGATTCTACGAACACTCCAATTGTTACTGGGACTTCCCCTTTAAATATAAGGTTATCAAATACTACGGGGGCATGCGCACGCTTAATGTATTCATCCTCACCATCCAGGAATACCATAAATGCTGCTTCTGATTTCGGTTCATACTGATATGGCACGTATATCCAATATTTCCTATTAGTTCCTGGGTAAACAGAGGAATGATTAAGCGTCTTTTTAATCAGCTTTCCCTGAGGGATACCCTTTTGCGGATAAGAATCTTCCGGCAGTTCATAATCCCCTGGATGTGCTGCGGCATAATCATAGCATGGCTGATCTTTTTCTAATATAACAAATTCTGCCATTTTCATCCTTCCTTTCCTTTATCTTCAGAAGCGCCTCTTTATGCTAATATCATAGCGTAAAAGATATTTTTCTGTTTAACACATACTAGCTACAATTTAACAAATATTGACTTTTCTATCTTACGGTAGTATGCTAATCCCATATAAACCTTTCACTTTTCATCGAATGACCTGAAACGGAGGATGTGCCATGCAGCCTGTCAAATATGAAACAGTAGCGAACCTGCCTTTTACGAAAATTAATAATTGCGTCGTTGAACTTATCACATCGGTTCATTCAGAAAACAACAGTACTCTTCACTGGCATCATGCCGTAGAACTAATCTATGTAATTGAAGGCAGGGTGCATTATTTTATTGAGGGTATAGGCAACTATGCCGAAAAAGGCGATACAATACTTGTGAATTCCGGTCTGATTCATCAGACTGAAAATGCAGAAAACGGAAAAAAACTAGCGACTCTTTTAATTATGATTCCAGATCAGGTATTCAACGAATTAGTCCCTGATATCCAATTTCCTTATTTTAAATCTGAAAATGTATCTGATACACCTGAACTGAAAGAATATATGGGCAAAATAATTGAACATTTAGACCCTTGCCAGCCTTTTTGGGATTTATATATGAAGAAGGAAATTCTGAATATTATTTATCTGCTCTACCGCTCCTGCTTTTCTTCTGAAAAGCCGCAATGCCAACGCAGCTCCCTCTGGAAAAATATTATTAAATATGTGGGAATACATTACTCAGAACAAATCACTATTTCAGATATTGCTAAGAAAGCCGGCTTTCAAGAACATTATTTTTGCAGATTATTTAAGAAAGAAACCGGTATCTCTTTCCATCAATACCTAAGCCGCGTTCGTCTTGATGTCGCACTGAATCTTGCAGTTACAAAACCAACAGAATATACACTTCTTGACTGCGCGCTGGCAGCTGGCTTCAATACAGAAAAGACATTAATCGACTGGTGTACTAAAATATACTCCTGCACACCCACAGAATTTATCGCCCTATCTAAGAAAAAGTCCCAAAGCGGAGAATTTCTCACTGAAAAGAGCTGACATATTGGCAATGTCATTAAGTTAAGGTAGCGATTTTTGAATTTAGATAATGCATATTTGGACTACTCGCATATGCAGCACATGGATGATGAAATTAAAGTAGGCGGATGAAAATTTCATCCGCCCCTCATCAAACTTCATATTCGTCCATGTTAACAATTTGTTAACAGTGCCTGACCCCACTGTGGTCATTCACTCTTTCCCCTTTTCTGTATTCCTTCGTAAAAAGAAATAGCAGCATAACAATCA
>ERZ506775.651-NODE-651-length-13932-cov-17.9299_pt1 | contig 13932 bp, 8 predicted proteins | sample MGYA00513980_ERZ506775 | MGnify/ENA metagenome assembly ERZ506775 | reverse complement strand
TCACAGCTGCAACAGATAAGGCTTCTACTACTGCTGAAGTTGAAGTTAAGAACTATGCATTAGGCACAGTTTCCCAGACAAAGCTTACAGAGCTTACAGCTACTGTTGCTGGCAACACAAAGAACCTTAAGCCTACTGATTTCGTAGTAAAGAACGAGACAACAAACGTTGTTTATCCAGTATCTAAGGTATCTGTTGATTCCAAGGATGCTTCTAAGGTTACATTAACACTGTTCAGCGAAGCAAAAGATGCTGCTACATATGATGTGACTCTTGATGGAATCACAAAGACATTCGTAGCTTCTGATGGAAAGGTTGCTTCTGTTGCACTTAATACCGTAACAGTTCCTTATGCAACTGAAACAGAAATCGGACTGGTTTCTAAAGATGCGAATGGTGTTATCATTGATGAGGCTGCTTACACAAAGCAAGATGCTTCTAAGTATGATTTCACTCTTACAACCAATAATGGATATGTAAACGGAACTAAGTTATATTTAAATAAGATTGCTGATACAGCTACTGCTGAAATCACATACAAGTCTGGCAAATATGATCAGAACGGTAAGGCTGAAGGAAATGTTACTTCCGGTAAGGTTACAATTACTGCTGTCGATCAGTCTGCTGCTAGCAACTTTGATGTAAGAATTGATGATGGCAATAAGTCTTATGACAAGGCTAAAGATGACAAGAAGATCGCAGCTAAAGATACAAAAACAGCTTATTTCATGATTAAAAATGCTGACGGAAAAGAAATTTCCGATTACAATAACTATTCTGTAGAATCTTCTGATCCTGCAACATTAATGGTTGGTACTCAGAACGATATCAGCTCAAAGAAAGTTAGTGTTACAGGAGTAAAAGAAGGTACTGCATATCTTCTTATTAAAAAAGATAGCAAAGTAGTTGGATCTGTTGCTATTACAGTTGTTGCTGAAAAGGCTGTAGCTACATTAGAGTTAGACAAATATAATGTCACACTTTCTAATGTAATTCGTAGATCTGCAGATGTAAATGTAACATTAAAAGATCAGTATGGTAATGACGTAACTAGCGCATATGCAAATGATATTAACGTAGAAAACTTAACAAAACCTTCTAAGGCAGCTGGAAACAAGTTTTCTAAAACTGGTGCAAAAATCACTTTCGCTCCTGGAGATGTAGCTGGAGATTATACATTTAAGATTTCCTACAAGAAAGATGGTAAAGAAGTTGTTGCGAGAACAATTGTTGTCTCTGTTAAGGATACAACAGCTACAAAAGCAAATTCTTGGAAGTTAAACATTACCAATGATAATGTTGATATCAAGGCTGATAAAGATAACTATACAGACAAGGTTGTTAAAGCTGAGGTTATCGGTTCTGCTGATGGTGCAGATCTTTATAGTCTTACAAATGTAAAATATGTGGTAAAGAAAGCTGATGGAACTGTTCTTTTCAGTACTGTTAGCGGCACTACTCCTGCAAAAGCTCCAGAGGCTGGAGTATTCACTGTTACAACAAATGGTGCATTAAGCATTAAAGTTTCAGGTCAGTCTCAGCCTTCATACCCAGCTAATGGAGTAACTAATTATGTAATTACTAAGTATCTTGAGGCAGGAACATATACTGTATATGCTGAAGGTGTAGATAATGTAGATTCTAGTGTTACAGCAAAAATCACAACAACATTTACTGTAAAAGATACACAGGCTAAGGCTACAGCAGAAGTTAAGGCCAATAGTGTGGATGCAAGAGCTACTACTGGTTCTGCAGTAGATGCTGTTTTAGGAGATTCTGTAATTGTTAAGTATGGCGATTATACTTATACTGATAGAATTGATTACACAGATGCACATGCTGGATTGGAAGTTTGCAGCATTGAAGGTACAAAGAATAATGGTTCTTCTATTGTCTACAATAATAACGCTGCCACAGTAATTGGTAAGGGTGAGGGATTCACAGTTACAAAGGTTACTGTATGGGTAAACGTTGGTACAGATGATGTGCCAGTATGGCTTGCTGTAGAGGTTCCGGATATTACTGGATACTTCTCAGTAAATAAGTAATTTGATACAAAGCTAATATTTATATCCCGTTTAGGTTTTTCCTGAACGGGATATTTTTATATTACTTTAAAAATTTATTATTGGAAATAGGTCATTAAGAGATAGGCAAGTAACAAATCAAGCGTGCAAAATGAAATTATATTTTCCTGGGTAATCCGCTATACTATGTTTATGAATAAAAGCAATGGCTGAGTGGGAGGCTTTTATGGAACAGTGATTAAAATTACCGGTGGGTATTGATGATTTTGAAAAAATCCGCAGAAACGAAAAATACCGTGCCTTGATTGCTTTGAAAAATGGGAAATATGCCATGGAGGAAGGGCTTCTCATATCCAGCATTCAATTGCTGATGCACGGTATGATGAACAATTCGGATTTACGGATGTAGAGGTGTCTGACCTTTTGGAAGATTATGATTTGTCTGGACACTTTGCGGAAATAAAGGAATGGTACAATTATTGTTGTTTTAGAAATTCAGTTATCTATTGTTGATAAAATATTTAGAGTTTTTTACAAACGACTTTACAGCGCTTTTTACAAAAAGCTATGCCATATGCCAAAATATTTTCCCTGCCATCATTCCGCAGAGCTTCGTCATATCTGCGATCTCTGATCTGCTGCATTGCTTTTTCGCAGGCACCGTCCAGTTCCAGGAATGTCGCAGCATATTTCAATTCGATGATCATTCCCGCATCCGGATCTTCCGGCTCAATCAGGATATCACAGAAACCGTCTCCAGATTCCACATTGGAGCGGATCAGCCAGTCACGTTCACTTCGCAACAGACCAAGCAGCAAGCCATGATAAAAGTTTTCCTTCTGTTCGTCACGAGCTTTGGTATCTAAAATACTGATCATCCGGCCAAGAATCTGTGTCAGGTGTTTTTGTATTTTTTCTGCATCCCCATCTAAAAATGCCTGGCACAGTTCCTGCATTGGTTTTGCGTCTTCTACAATCGTCTGACGGAACCATTCTTGTATCTGGAACACAAACACTTCACGGACTTCTTTGTTTGGGATGACCAGCCGGTAAACACCATCAACCGCTTTCCCAACTTGTGTCAGGTATCCTGTGGTAAACAGGACACTCCAGAGATTATCTATGCTGTTGTCTATCTCATCATAGGTCAGTTCCAGACGAATTCTTTTTTCGATGGGATTTCCTGCAATCAATTGTTCAATCTCATCGCGTGTCGTCTTGTCTGCCTTGTCGACAAAACGTTTGACCAATCCATTACCACTGGTATTGATCCAAAAGGCCTGTGGATCTGCCTGAGGATCGATGAGTAACTTTTTTACGTGATTAATCACATCCCACGGGCAGTAAATGTCAGCATTTCCAAAACGATAACCGTCATACCATTCTTTCATTTCAGAAAAATGCTGGTTTAACTTATAATCATCCAAAATTTGATGAACTTCTGTGTCTGTAAATCCAAACTGCTCGTCATGTTCCACATCTACCACTGAGTTAACAGCAAAGTTGTTAAGCCCAGTAAAAATACTTTCTTTTGAAATACGTAAACAACCAGTTAAAACTGCAAACTGAAGGGAGGTATTGGTTTTTAATGCCTGGCCTAAAAGTCCGCGGATCAGCGAAATCATTTCTCTATAGTAACCATTCTGAAATGCCTTATCCAGTGGTACATCATACTCATCAATCAGTATCACGGTCTTGTGACCATAGTGTTTATGCAATAACCTGGATAGAAACTGCAAACTGAATGTAAGTGTACTGTCTGCAAATACATATCGTCCTTCTTTGAAAGTGGTCAGTGCAAGATATTGTTGTTTTTCTTCGTCTGACAGTTCAGGACTTTCTTTCAAAAAAGGAAAACGTCCTGCTTCATTTCCGATTAACTGTTGCAGATTTTCTTTAGCTTCTTCAAACGTCAGCCCTTCAACACCTTTCAGTGAAAGAAAAATAACCGGATATTTCCCCATATAGGTATCACACAGTTCTTTGTTGCCTGAAATATAAAGCCCGTCAAACAGGGCAGGGGCGGTTCCGATCTCAAAAAAGCATTTCAGCATGCTCATGTTCAGTGTTTTCCCGAAACGGCGCGGGCGTGTGAACAAGCTGACTTCTCCCCAGTTCTGTAAAAGCTGTTCAATCAGCTTTGTCTTATCCACATAATAAAATTCATTTCTGCGGATTTTTTCAAAATCATCAATACCCACCGGTAATTTCAATCGCTGCTCCATAAAAGCCTCCCCTTCAGCTATCACGTTTAATCATACCCATAGTATAGCGGATTCCTTTCTAAAATACAATTTGTTTCGCATGTCTTATTTTGTTACTTGCCTGCCACTTATGTGTGTATTATATGTTACTTGCCGCAATATTTTTTCGTTAAATCTTTTCCGCAAGTCCAGTATTTTCAGCCTGTTTTTTCAACAATACCAGCGGTATTTCCGGTTAAGGTAACTGCAAAGAAGAATGGCAAGAAAGTTTCTAAGACTCTTGCATCTAACATCACTGTAAAGAATTACAAGGTTCGTCTTGTAGATGCAACTGGTGCAACTGTTTCCGGAACAACAATCGCTGTTGTAGGAACACCTGTACAGTTCACAGCAAAGACAGCACCGGCAAAGGCTGCAGTCACATATACTTCTAGTGATTCAGCAATTGCAACTGTAGATACTACTGGCAAGGTAACACCTGTAAAGACTGGCAAGGTTACAATCACAGCTGCAACAGATAAGGCTTCTACTACTGCTGAAGTTGAAGTTAAGAACTACGTTCTTAAGTCTGTAGCACAGACTAAGGCAAATACTTTAGAGACTGTTGTTCTTGGTAAGACATCTGACATTAAGCCAGCAGACATCAAGATCACAAACACAGCAAACAACAATGCAATTGCTGTTAAGAGCGTATCTGTTGACAAGGCTGACGCTACAAAGGTTACTGTTGAGACATTTGCTGATATGAAAGATGCAGCTAAGTACAATGTAGAACTTGACGGAACCGTTCAGACCTTCACAGCTACTGATGGTGTTGTTTCAGATGTAAACGTAACACCTGTTACAATCGCAGCAAACACAAAAGGAACTGAGATCAAGGGTCAGACTGTTGATAAAAATAATATCATCATTGATGAGTTTAAGGCTTCTGAAGCTTCTGGAAAGAATGCAGAGTTAAATCTTTCTACAACACAGGGATATGTAGATGGTGACAAGCTTGTTCTTCCGACTGTAGGAAACAAGGGAACAGCAGAAGTTAAGTATCATACTTATAAGTTCGATACAAACGGAAACGAAGTTGGAGCATATACAAAGAAGGTTGATATCACAGCTGTAGCTGAGAATGCAATTACAACAACCGGATTCAATATGACATTTGCAAGCAAAGTTCCTAACTGGGACAAAGATACAGCTTCTAACCAGTTAGCAATCAATTCTGGTAAGGATGCATATTTCAAATTTGTTGGATCTGACGGAAAAGAAATTTCAAACTACCCTGATTACTCTGTAGTTTCCAGTGATGATTCTATTCTGTTACTTCCTAAGACAACATTGAGAAACAGCGCAACACCTGTTTCTGTAAAAGGAATCAAAGAAGGAGCTGCTTATATCAATGTATTAGATAAAGATGGAAAAGTTGTTAAATCTTTAGCTGTAAGTGTAACTGCTTCTGGTAAGCTTACAAATGTAACACTTGGAAATACTGCTATTACAATTTCTAAGACAGCTCTTGTTGATAACAAAGTAAGTGTTAAGGCCGTTGATCAGTATAATAATGACATTACTACTGCCTCTACAATTACTTTAAGTGGTGCAACAGCTGCTGCTGATGGGGCTATCCGTGCAACCCGTGATGGCAATGATGTAAAGGTAGTCGCAACAGCTGCTGCTGAAGCAGGAAAAACATATACTGTTAAGGTTGAAGTGAAAAATGGTGATGTAACTATTAACCGTTACTTTACTGTAAAAGTAGTTGCAACCAATGATGATGTGACAAAGGCTTCTGATTTAAGACTTGAAGTATCTGGTGTAACAGATGGCAAGGTAGACATGGCTGTAGCTGATGATGCCGATGCAGAAAAGGCTGCTAAGAATGTTACTGTAAGAGTTGCTGCATACGATGCAGGTGCAAAGATTGGTTATGTAGATAATGCCAGATATGAAATCAATAATGATAAGCAGAATGTTGTTACAACATCTACAACAGGTGCATCTATCTCAGTTGTATCTTGCGGAGCAGCTACCGTATCTAAGAACCTTGATGCAGGTAAGACATATACTGTAACTGTTAAGACTGCAACGAAGACCTTTACAACAACATTCTCTGTTGTAGATACTCAGGCTTCTGCAAGCGTTAAGGTTACAAAGAAGGCAACTACAAAGACAAATGCAGCAGATATCTTAGCTGAGACTTGTGAAGTAACATATGATGGAAAGAAGTTAAATAATCCTACATTCGTAGTCAATGACAATGATTCCAAGACAGTAGGTGCTTCTACTTACATCGCAAAGGCAAGTATATATGTAACTAATAGCAAGAATATTACATATACTGTTCCTGTAACAATTAACACAACATTTACTAGATAATTGTATTTTGTAAGTGGTAAGAAAAGAGAGTCGCTTAAAGCGGCTCTCTTTCTTTATTCAGAATACTAAAATCTCTAATTTGGGTTTAAATCGTTACTGCAACACATCCTTAAATTTTTCAAATTTAAAGGACATCGTATTTGATGAAAATCAAATGCTAATGGAAAATATTTATATGATCCAGTCAATATATACAAAAAAAATGAGTTTTACAGATGAATAAAATGTAAAGATATATATTTTTCAAATATTTGTTGCTTTATTGAAAGAAGACTTTCCAGAGTCATCAATTCTTACAGCGAATCCACTTACAGCAACCTGATCTACAGCAGTAACTGTAACCTTGTTTGGTCCGATGTTTCCTTCTGCCTTGCCATTCTGATCATACTTTCCGGTCTTGTACTCGATCGTTGCTTCAGCAGTATCGTTTACCTTATTTAAGTATAACTTAGAACCGTTTGTATAACCATTTCCCTTTGTATCAATTGTAAAATTATAGTTTGCATCAGATGCAGCATCGGTTGTAGTAAGTTCTTTTAATACAACGCCGTTAACATCCTTAGAAACAAGTTTTACTTCTGTCTCTGTTGCATATGGGATTGTTGCCTGGTCAAGTGCGATAGAAGCAACCTTTCCATCAGAAGCCTTGAAAGACTTTGTTGTTCCGTCAAGTGTCACATCATAATTAGCAGCATCATTTAACTCGCTGAACAGTGTCAATGTAACCTTTGTTGCATCCTTAGAATCAACAGATACCTTGGATACTGGATAAACAACGTTTGTTGTCTCATTCTTTACTGTAAAATCAGAAGCCTTAAGGTTCTTTGTATCACCAGTAACAGTAGCTGTAAGCTCTGTTAACTTGCTCTATCCTACAGTAGAAAGAACATAGTTCTTTACTTCTACTTCATGAGTAGCTGTAGCTGTATCTTTACCAATTGTAAGCTTAGCTGTGATTGTAGCCTTACCAGCCTTAACACCAGTTACTGTACCGTCAGCAGCTACTGTAGCTACTGTTTCATCACTGGATGTGTAAGTAATCTTAGCTCTGTCAGAAGCCTTCTTTGTAGTTGTCAGCTTAGTTGTGTTTCCAACTGCAACTGCTGAATCGCCAGATAAAGCAACGCTTGCCTTAGCTACTGTGAATGTGTAATTCAGCTTCTTTGTCTGTGTCTTAGCAGTCTTCTTTGTAGAAGTCTTGAAAGTTACCTTAACCGGAAATACCGCTGGTATTTTCCACGGAAGTGTTGGAAATACTGGATTTACAAATAGTTTTTTAGGCGAAATTATCGCTACAAGTAACAAACAGTCAATCAATAGATAAGCGACAGACAAGTGACAAATTGTTTCAGTTGTGATCTCTGTGCCATATGCTATAATGTAGGTAGATAAACAAAGGATTTTAAAGAAAGGAATCCCTGCATTTGATGACAAAACAAATGATGACATTCATGTAAATAAAAAATATAAGGACACCGTATTTCGAAAACTGTTTGGTGAAAACAGAGAAAATGCGCTGAGTCTGTATAATGCGGTAAACGGTACCGCATATACGAATCCGGATGATCTGGAGTATACGACCCTGGAAGATGTTATTTACATGAAATACAAAAATGATGTTTCATTTCTAATCGACAAAACCTTGAGTCTTTACGAACATCAGAGTTCCTATAACCCCAATATGCCACTCCGGGGATTTTTGTATTATGCGGATCTGTACCGGAAACTGATTCACCGATCCGAGCGGCTGTATAGCAAGCATCTGTTGAAAATTCCGCGTCCTCATTATATTGTATTTTACAACGGAAGCGAAAAGGAGCTTGCAGAAGAAAGAAGGATTCTACGGTTATCAGATGCTTTTGAAACAGATACCGGAGCTGGTGAATATGAATGGACCGCCACAATGATTAACATAAACAGTGGAAAAATCAGTCCATCATGGACAGCTGCCATGTTTTATATGAATATGCGGTCTTTGTTGCAAAGATCAAAAAATACCGGGATTCCATGGAATTAAAAGAAGCCATTGATCTTACCGTCAGGGAATGCATAGAGGAAAATATTCTTAGAGATTTTTTGGAACAGCATCGCAGGGAGGTGTGTGATATGTGTCTTACTGAATTTGATGAAAAGAAATATGAAGATGTTCTCCGAGAGGAAGGCCGGGAGGAAGGACTTGCGGAAGGTCGTTCAGAAGAAAGGAAAACCTTGCTCGAGATCGTTCAGAAACTGAAAGAAGGAAAAACTCCGGAACAGTTAGTTGCAGATGGAATGGAGAAAGAATCTGTGGATTCTGCTATCATGCTAAGAAAACTTCTGTAATCCGTAATAACCCATGTTTAAGACGCAAGGGGGTGACACAATAAAGTCAGTGTTTATTGTGTCACCCCTTGTTCATTTTGTTCAATTTACAAAGATTTTTTCACAGGCGAGGAGTTCAAAAACTAAATCTTTCCGTGAAAGAATTTGAAAAAGAAATGCCAATATCAAGCTTATGTTAGCATTTCTTTTTTATAGGAGATAGTTATTTTTGACACAATCTTTAGAGTTTTTCACAAACGACTTTACAGCGCTTTTTACAAAAAGCTATGCCATATGCCAGAATATTTTCCCTGCCATCATTCCGCAGGGCTTCGTCATATCTGCGGTCTCTGATCTGCTGCATTGCTTTTTCGCAGGCACTGTCCAGTTCCCGGAATGTCGCAGCATATTTCAATTCGATGACCATTCCTGAATCCGGATCTTCCGGCTCAATCAGAATATCACAGAAACCGTCTCCAGATTCTACGTTGGAGCGGATCAGCCAGTCACGTTCACTCCGCAGCAGACCAAGCAGCAAGCCATGATAAAAGTTTTCCTTCTGTTCATCACGAGCTTTGGTATCTAAAATACTGATCATCCGGCCAAGAATCTGCGTCAGGTGTTTTTGTATTTTTTCTGCATCCCCATCTAAAAATGCCCGGCACAGTTCCTGCATTGGTTTTGCGTCTTCTACAATCGTCTGACGGAACCATTCCTGTATCTGGAATACAAACACTTCACGGACTTCTTTGTTTGGAATAACCAGCCGGTAAACACCATCCACCGCTTTTCCAACCTGTGTCAGATATCCCGTGGTAAACAGTACACTCCAGAGATTGTCGATGCTGTTTTCAATCTCATCATAGGTCAGTTCCAGTCGGATGCGTTTTTCAATGGGATTTCCCGCAATCAGCTGCTCAATCTCGTCGCGTGTGGTTTTGTCTGCTTTGTCTACAAACCGCTTAACTAAATCATTTCCGCTGCTGTTGATCCAGTATGCCTGTGGACAGACATCTGGCTCCTGCAATAAATGATCCACATGATTTATCACGTCCCAAGGGCAATAGATATCGGCATTTCCAAAATGATAACCATCGTACCATTCCTTTATTTCCGCAAAGTGTCCAGACAAATCATAATCTTCCAAAAGGTCAGACACCTCTGCATCCGTAAAGCCGAATTGTTCATCATATCGTGCATCATCAATTGACAGGATTTTGAAATTGTTCAAACCAGTAAAAATACTTTCCTTTGAAATACGTAAACAGCCGGTCAGAACCGCAAACTGAAGGGAAGTATTGGTTTTCAAAGCCTGCCCCAGAAGTCCGCGGATCAGAGATACCATTTCCCGGTAATAGCCATTCTGGAATGCTTTATCCAGTGGTACATCGTACTCGTCAATGAGTATTACTGTTTTCTGTCCATAGTGCTGGTATAAAAGTTTTGACAGCAATTGAATGCTGGATATGAGAAGCCCTTCCTCCATGGCATATTTTCCATTGTTCAAAGCAATTAAGGCACGGTATTTTTCTTTCTCATTTGCAGAAAGCCGATCGCTATCGTCTAAAAATGCAAATCTTTCAGCTTCTGTACCGATCAGCTCTATCAGACGGTATTTTGCTTCCTCAAATGTCAATCCCTCAACACCTTTCAATGAAAGAAAAATAACCGGATATTTCCCCATATAGGTATCACACAGTTCTTTGTTGTCTGAAATATAAAGTCCGTCAAACAGAGCAGGGGCGGTTCCGATCTCAAAAAAGCATTTCAGCATGCTCATGTTCAGCGTTTTCCCGAAACGGCGTGGGCGTGTGAACAGGCTGACTTTCCCCATGTTCTGTAATAATTGTTCGATCAATTTTGTTTTATCAATATAATAGTAACCGGATGTCCGAATTTCATCAAAAAATTCGATTCCTACAGGTAATTTTAATCGCTGCTCCATAAAAGCCTCCAACCTATTCGTTGCTTCTTCTAATAGTTACAGTATAGCGGATTCTCCTTTAAAATACAATTTTATTGTAAGCGATGAATAACACACCGCCTACCATATTCCTGAATTCAGTTAAAGCAGTAAACGACTACCATTTACTTTCACTTCCTCTGCTACCTATGCGGCAGGGGAATTCTTTTTCCGGAACATTAGATTCCACATCAATTAGTCCTGAACATTGTTCCTTTATAAATTCACTCCATTTGCTATAACTCCCGCATTTAGATATTTGTGTATCAGTGAAATTACTCTGACATCCTTGATGCTTCGTGACAATACCTCAATGAGTTTACTCTGACATACTGTGTCGAAGAACTTTTCCAAGTCCATATCCACCACATATACGTAGCCGTCATTTACATTCTTTTGGCATTGTCTGAGGGCATCGTGTGCTCCTCTTTTCGGTCTAAAACCAAAACTATTCTCCGAAAATTGTTCCTCAAAGATTGGCGATAGTTCCTGTGCTATTGCCTGTTGAATTTCTCTGTCGACAACAGTAGGAACTCCTAGCTTTCGAAACTCACCTTTTGCTTCCTTGGGTATTTCTACCCTTCGAACTGGGTTCGGCTTATATCTTCCTTCCCTTATCTCTTGGATTAGGGTTTCTTGGTTTTCTCTTAGGAAGGGCAGAAGTTCATCCACCTGCATACCATCAATTCCACCTTTTCCCTTGTTTCTCTTAACTTGTTTGTAGGCTTCATTAAGATTGTCCTTTTGCAAAATCAAATCCAAAAGATTGTTCGTCCAATAGTCTGTGATGACACCGCTCTTTTCAGTAATCTTAGAGTAGTCGAACACTTCTGCATAGTTTGTATTGCAACCTTATCCTTAGCTATAGCCTGATGTGATTTCTGTTCGTCAGACCAGAGATTTGCCGCCACCTTCCTTCAGATTCCCCTCACGTTAATCATAATCGCTGCTATGAATAGGACACCCTTGGTCTTGGCTGTATCCTTCCCACTACTAGGGCGGATTAGGGACTTTCACCCATTAGAAATGTGCACCGCAAGGCGCACAATTAAAGAAAGAGAGCCGCGAAACGCGACTCTCTTTTTTACCTATTCATCAAACCAAAATTATTTGATTGTGATTGCTCCTGGTACAGAAACTTCCATGTTTGTATAAACATTTCCGTCAACCTTTACAGTTACAGCAAGCTTAGTAATTGTGAAGTATTCACCAGATACAACAGTCTGAGTTCCAGATGTGAACTTAACACCGTTGTTCTTGATACCTTCAACAGCTGCAATAACTAATGGCTGATCAGCTGCGGCCTTGTCAGAACGGCTGCTATATGTTGTCTCACCGTATGTTACAGTAAGTGCATTCTTTACAGCATCAGCTACAGTAGCACCAGCTACAGTGTTATCCTTTACATCAACAGAAGCCTTATCCTGAGTATCCTTTACAGTAAATGTAGTAGAAAGCTCAATATCTTTTCCTTCGTTGTTTGTGATTGTAGCCTTTACAGAGTATGTTCCTGTAGCAAGCTTCTTATCAGCAACGATTGCGGAACCACTTGTTGCTGTTGTAATAGCCTTTACTAATACAGCAGAACCACTTGTTGTTGTTACAACAGCATTTCCCTTAGCATCCTTTACAGAAATGGACTTAATTGTCTCATACTTAACATCAATGCCATCTTTCATACCAACAACCTGGATTGCGATATTCTTATCAGCTGTTGTATCCTTGTCAACCTTCAGATCGAAATTGTTGTTATCAACATCAATTCTCCAAGCATCAGGTACGGTAGTCTTAGCATCCTTTACAGCTACAGAAACAGTCTTAGCAACTACTTCTTTGTTATCACTGTTCTTGTAAGAAATCTTGTAAACATAGTTTCCAGCAGCAACATTTTCACTATTGAAAGTTACTTTCTTTCCGTTGATTGTGTAATATGTGCTTCCAGCTACAGCAGATGTGCTTAAGTTAGAAACATCTGTAGATAAGCACTCTACGCTTAAATTAGCGGCAATATCATCACCGTACTGATCCTTTACAGTTGCAGTAACAGTCTTTGTATTTTTTAACTGCTTAGAAAGAGTTACATTGTAAGAATCTAACTCAAGTGTTGCAACAGTTCTTTCTGCTACGATTTCAACAGCTACAGAACCAACAATCTTGTTATCCTTCTTAATAAGGATGTAAGCAGTACCAGCCTTAACAGCAGTTACGTTTACACTGTGCTTATTAGGATCAAGAGTAGATGTTCCAAGCATTAATGTAGCCTTGTCAGAAGACTCTACTTTATATTTGTTGTAATCTTTGATCTCGTTACCGTTTGCATCTTTAATCTTAAGGAATGCAGCGTACTGTGTTGGATCCTTTACAGCAAGCTTCTTAGAATCCTTAGCCTTATCGAACTTAGTTGTCGTAGCCTTGTCAATTCTTACATCAAATCCGTTTACAACAGCCTGATCTACAGCAGTAATTGTAACCTTGTTTGGTCCGATGTTTCCTTCTGCCTTACCATTCTGGTCATACTTTCCTGTCTTGTACTCGATCGTTGCTTCAGCAGTATCGTTTACCTTATTTAAGTATAACTTAGAACCGTTTGTATATCCATTTCCCTTTGTATCAATTGTAAATGTATAATGAGCATCTGCATCTGTTGTCTTCAGCTCTTTTAATACAACGCCGTTAGCATCTTTAGAAACAAGCTTTACTTCTGTCTCTGTTGCATATGGGATTGTTGCGTTATCAAGTGCGATAGAAGCAACCTTTCCATCAGAAGCCTTGAAAGACTTTGTTGTTCCGTCAAGTGTCACATCATAGTTAGCACCATCGTTTAACTCGCTGAACAGTGTTAATGTAACCTTTGTTGCATCCTTAGAATCAACAGATACCTTAGATACCGGATAAACAACATTTGAAGTTGTATTCTTTACTGTGAAATCAGTGGTCTTAAGGTTCTTTGTGTTTCCAGCAACAGTAGCGGTAAGCTCTGTAAGCTTTGTCTGGGAAACTGTGCCTAATGCGTAGTTCTTAACTTCAACTTCAGCAGTAGTAGAAGCCTTATCTGTTGCAGCTGTGA